>Ga0209125_1001542_pt1 | contig 20947 bp, 14 predicted proteins | sample BarGraIncub1131A_FD_184503 | JGI IMG/M metagenome (GOLD analysis project Ga0209125, IMG submission 184503) | Arctic peat soil microbial communities from Barrow, Alaska - Barrow Graham LP Incubations 11-31A (SPAdes) (version 2) | ecosystem: Environmental > Terrestrial > Soil > Wetlands > Peat...
GAACTCGAGAAGAGAGTTTGACCACGTAGGCATGGATGCCGGAGAGGCACATGCGTTAGGCATGCCCATGGCGGCCCACACGATGTGGGTCGTGAATCTCTTTTCTCGCTTTAAAAAAGACACTGTCGAAAGTCAGTGTCTTTTTTCGTATTTAGCGAGCAAAGAGGTTCGAGTCGGGCCTTGGCGGCTGACGTTGACCAAAGAGCCTAGAAATCTATGTTTGGCGAATGAATAACGTGCACCGATCTTTCTATGCGATCTAATACGCTGTTAGTTACCGGTCTTCCGGGTGTACCTGGTTGGAATCTCTATCATTATCTGGCTAAGCATTGGAAAGGCCCAGTGGTTGGGCTACGCCCTGTCGACAATTGGAAAGCGGCAGTACCTGGCAGTGTGGCGATTGATGCGGAAGATGTTGCGGGACTTGAACGGCTGTTTACCGAATATGCGTTTTCCGCAGTGGTTGATGCCTCTGGAAACTGTGCCTTGCGTGCCTGTGAATGCGATCCGGCTTTGTCGCATTTGCTGAATTGCGATTTTGGTGTCCGCTTGGCTCGGCTCGCACAGCGCCAGGGTTCCAAATTGGTTCGCATTTCCAGCGACCTGGTATTTTCCGGGCGTGACGATCACAATCCACCTTACTCGGAAGATGCTGTTGTCGATCCCGTAACAGTGTATGGACAGTCCATTGCAGATGCTGAAGTGGCCATTCGTCAGGAACATCCCGAATGCTCGATTCTGCGCATTCCATTGCCTATGGGGTACACCCCCGGTGGGCACGCTGGGGCAATTGATTGGATAGAGTGGCGCTTTCGCAACGGACGCCCTGCAACACTTTATTACGATGAACGTCGCAGCGCAATCCACAAAGACGATTTTGGCGCGGTAGTTCTTTCGATTCTTGAATCAGGGCTAGTTCCTCCTGACCTTTACCACTGTGGCGGTCCTCGTTCCGTTAGCCTTTATGAGATCGGGCAAGTCATCAATGCGGTCGGCGGCTACGATCCGAAATTGTTAATGGGATGCCCGCGGCACGAAGCTGGACCATTACCCCCCCGTGCAGGTGATGTAACCATCGATTCCTCCAAGTTGCTGGCATTTCTCCCTCAAGGAATTATTCGCCCATGGCCTTTCGATCCGATGCTGGTTCCAGATTCCCGGGATTGGCACGCATGTATTGATCGCGGTTTATGGGGCAATAGACACCAAATTGATCCACTCCTGGTTGACGGAATTTATATTCACGACGTGGAGAATACATGAAACTGCCTACAGTACCCAAGCCTATACGCATCACCATGAAGGTCATTGACCACATTGTTCGTATTGTGTTCCTGCTCTTCGCTGTATATGCCATTGTTTTCAGCGTGGCCGTGACCTATGGGGCATACAAGGTCTACGAATATGGAAAGGAGATTCTTGACGAAGTCAAGACCTTACAGACGACGAATCCTCATATGAGCAAGTATATGCAGACTATGCAGGATAGTTTGCCCAAACTGAAGATCCGCCAGCGTTTTGTTCCCCTCGACTCCATCAGTCCTTATCTGCAGAAATCAGTGCTTGCAGCAGAAGATGCTGGGTTCTATTACCATCCAGGTTTTGATGTAAAGGCAATTGCAGATGCATTGGATGCCAATCGTCAGCGCGGAAAAACTGTTTTTGGCGGTAGCACGATCACCCAGCAGATTGCGAAAAACATGTTTCTTTCGAGTGAGCGCTCCTGGGAGCGAAAATTCAAGGAACTCGCCTACGCGCTTCTGATGGAAAAGTATCTCGGCAAGGACCGCATCCTGGAATTGTATCTGAATTATGCGCAATGGGGCAAGGATATGTTTGGTTGCGAAGTTGCCTCCCAGGAATACTTCCATAAATCCTGTGCCAAGCTGAGCCTGGAACAATCGATGAATATGGCTGCGGTACTCGCTAGTCCAGCCAAGCACCGTCCTGACCGCATGAACTCAGGGTTCATGGCAAGCCGTCGCGCGGTAATCTACTCGAATATGTTTGGCCCCGATAGCACCAAGGATTCGTCAGAAGATGAGTCGGATACCTCGCCCGTGGAAGGGCCGAGTGAAGCCCCCGCAGCTATTGTTGCGCCATAGCGTCAATACTGTAAACCTCGAGCTCCCGGCTCTTTCCCCTGAGCTGGAATGAGCCTTCGGGCACGGCCTTGAATTCCTTTAAATCAGGAATTTTACGCAGGAACGTTTCAGAGATCAGAAGATCTTTCTTGAGTAGGTTGCAAAGGGATTGCAAGCGGGCTGTGGTATTTAATGCATCTCCATGGTACGCAAGCTCACTGCCGAAATTTCCGACCTCGGTGGCCACAACCCGTCCCACATGGATTGCTGACTTGAACTGTGGATAACTTTTGTATTTCTGCTCAAATTTGCTGCGGGTCTTTTGAAAGCAAATCAACAAGTCACGATGGCATATAATGGGCTTAGGGCTACGCCGGCAACTGCTCAATGACCATGTTAGAATCACGCCATCCCCAGCGAACTGGTAGATTTCACCGCCATTCTCTACGCAAATATTAGATACTAGATGGAAATAATCACGTAAAAAGGAACTATAGGCAATGTGCCCGAGCACTTCGCCAAGCGTCGTCGCCGATTTGAGGTCAATGAACATAAAGACCCGCTCTTCTTCCAAGGGATCCTGGAATTTTCCAAGAATGGAATTAATGAGCACGCGAGGCCCAAATTTTTTGAGGATGGAGCGCACAAAGGTGAGCAGGCTCGCGCCACAGAATGCAAATACAATAAACGTTGCAATTTCGGGCTCATTGAAGAACAGCTTGATTTCGTCAAGGGTTCGCTCAGAAATCATTTGTCGCGAATTGTATTGTGCCCAGAGAAGGTAAATCACCAGTAGATTCGCAAAGATCATCGACAGATAAAATAACGTACGTACCACAAGTGTAGCAGCCCGGGTACGTCGGAATTGGTTGTCAGAGAGAACATAAACCTCATACAAACCTTGCGAGAGGCCGCAAAGCAACGCAAACTGCATAATTCCAGCATACAGCGCACTTGATTCAATAGGTAAATCGCGTCCTGAATACCGGAGAACAACAAAGAATCCGCATTGCAACAACCAGCCAATCAAATAGAAGGCAACGGATTTTAGCTTACGCTGGTTCAGTCTCGAAAAATGATCCATTCGATCAGCGCACAAAGAAGGGTAAAATCCAAATCAGAAGAACAATGATAGCCTCGGGACCAACAGTATTAAGGATCAAAAAGGATCCCACAAGTAGCGTGAGAATACCAAGAACGAGAAACAAGATATTCTTGATCCAATGGAAGGTATGCACCTTGCTTTTGTGGACTTGTTCATTCATCATTTCTAAAGTAGCAACTTAGACATTAGATTTGATACCTTTGGCTTCATAGATGTTTTCATTATACCTTCATATTCCCTTTTGTGCACGGGTTTGTGCCTACTGCGATTTTGCCGTGCTGCAAGGCTCCTCACGTATCCATCAGCGCTTTGTTGATCTGGTACTGCGTGAAGCTGGTATTCGCCATCTTCGCGATGCTGGTGCGCGCACCCCGGAAACTGTGTATTGGGGTGGGGGAACGCCTACCGAGCTCAGTCCAACACATCTTCTCGGACTGGGGAATGCTTTTAGGCAACAAGGGCTGATTGCTCAGGGTATGCGGGAATTTACAGTGGAGTGCAATCCGGAAAGCATCTCGGAGGAGCGGATATCGACATTGCTGGATCTGGGCGTCGACCGTTGGAGCCTTGGTGTACAAAGCTTTGAACCAGGTCTGCTGGAACGGATTGGGCGACGTGGAGACCCCGATGTCGCGCGCCTAGCCCTGCAACGACTCGTTAAAACGGGAGGACGGGTGAGTGCTGATCTCATGTTTTCGCTCCCAGGCCAGACAGTTCCCATGTTCCTGCGCGATCTGAATGAGATAGCAGATGTAGGAGTTGGGCATATTTCTTTCTATGGTCTGACAGTCGAAAAACGCACCTTGCTAGGCCAGTGGGAATCCAAGGGAATAATTGAAATCCCCGAGGAAATATATGCGGACTGCTACCAACAAGGCACGTCTTTATTGAGCAAGCGGGGTATTCACCGCTACGAGGTTTCCAATTATTGCAAGGATGGTCAGGAAAGTTTGCATAATCGCAATTACTGGGAACGTGGAGAATATCTAGGGCTTGGACCTGGTGCACATTCGTTTTTAAACTCAGTACGTTGGGCAGCACCACGCAGTTTCCCTCGCTGGGCCGAATGGGTCGAGGCTGGATGCCCGCTGAGCGGCATGGAACAAGACCTCGTGGGTCCAGAAGAAAGCTTGATCGAAGAAATTTGGCTCGCGCTACGACAGACGAAAGGACTTGATTTAAAACGATTCCCTTTGAATCCCACGGCGCTTCAGCCTTATCTCGACAAAGGATGGCTTGTTAAGTGCAATAATATTGTCCGTGTCGAGGGAGAGGGGTGGATCTTTCTTGACCAAATCGTACAAAAATTAATCGCCTAAATCGGTTTCAAAACAGAATCGATTATTCCGACTTAGCATAACCATAAATGGCTTGGAAGCCAATAATTTCAAGGATTTGCGCGTATTTCACTGCAAGATTGCGAATATTTTTGCTCAAGTCAAATTTTGACTATGAAACTCAAAGAACTAACCTTAGATTGAGAAGAACGAAACATTTGTCGATTGGCTCTCACTAACCTAGGGGTAGGGGATTGAGAACTGCGCTTCGAATTGTTCACGGGGGTATCTATGTCCTGCAAAATGCTGAGGACTTCAAATTTTGTGTTGCTTGCGCTGATTCTTATAGCGCTGCCGTTTGTGACGTGGGCGGCTCCCGCGTACGTAAAAGCTGCCTCCCTATGGCAAATCGAAGTAGCACCACTGGATGGATCCCAGCCTCCTCAACCTTTATATAACACCTCATTCCAGTTGCAAATCAAGAAAAATAGCCTTCCTGCGGACAATACCATACTCAAGGTCTGGGAAGCTAGCACCAATACGCAAATTCCGTCCACCTTCCTGACTTTCAACGAAACCTTTACTAGCCCCGTCGATCCTGCGACCTTGGATCAGTGCTACGGAACATGCAAACCTGGTTATAGCTACTTCTTCTTGACGACAGCCGATACAGGCCTTTACAACATTTACATCAAGGTCGATCCGAGCCTAACTCTGGTGAGCAGTATTCAATTTTACTTACCTCAAATCAAATACTACGACGGGCAGGGTAACGAAATAACGTCTCTGTCCAATCTAACACTCCTGACTGGAGAATCGTTAGTACTCACCGCCAAAGCCTTGTACCCTAATGGAACAGTTGACACCACTTTTACTCAGAGCCTGTATCCTGCAGTCTCTGAGTTTTCTTTTTATGAGAAGTTGGACGAGCAAGGAAATCCAATCAACAAGATTGACAAAATCCTGGTAACGAAAGGAGTGGCCACTTTTGTGATCGGAGCAGACCAACCAGTAAGCGCCGCCGATTTCGATTTGTCCTACACTTTAGGTTCTGGCTCTGTGAAAGCCACAGGTGTTGCTCCCTTTCCTGGCCATGTGAGCTTTTCCTATGGAGATGCTCCCAGCTTAGATTCCGCAGCCATTTTTGACACCGATGGGGATGGTCTTGGTGATAGCATTGCAGGATGGTTTGACCAAGCTTTTGAATCCATCGCTCCAACGGATCCCTTAATGAGCTGGCCAGTCGATAGCAACATGGTTCCTGTTTCCTCCCAGGGTGCCACCATTTCGTTCGCTCCCGGGGCACGCAGTATCGGTGTCTCAGTAGATGAAAAGGCAGTCCCCAAAGGAACGATTGGCGCAGGTGATTTTGGTGTGACTGTCACCAGCAAATCGGGTAAATTACTGCCTACCACCACAGCGCTTAAAGACCGCATCGGTCCAGTCCTTCAGGCAGCGACGATACTTCCTGGTTGGGGTGGGGCCCCCGATACTTTGGTCGCACGTTTCAACAAAGAATTGGATTCCAGCTTTACCTGTGGCCCAGCATTCATCCTAGAAGGAATCAATTTAAATGTCTGCGGCACCCCTGTGGCCCAGCGTACTTGGCGCTTTGTTCTCGATGCTGCGGGCTCCCTTGCACTCGATGTGGGCGATTCAATCACCATTGCCTATGGCGGCGGGATCAAAGCGGACGATGGGAATTTGCCAAGCCCGAACAACCGGCCATGCATCGTCCATAAAGCGGGCTCACTGCCACCGCTCTCCGCAGATGGGAATCGGTTCTTTGATGCGAACCGCGATGGTCGGATGGATAGCATTGTGGTCGAATTTACCCAGCCACTCAGTGCAGACCAGTTGGACTCCATCGATTTTCGTTTTGTTTGGAAAGACTCTTTAGGAAACCAACTTGAATTGCATCCTGATCCCAAAGATCTGGTGTGGAGCGCAAAGGATCCCACTCATGTCTACTGGTCTTTCAATGCCGATAGTTTAGGTGTTATGTATGGACTCACCTCCATCACCAGCTCAAGTTATGGTTATGGCAACGTGCTCAGCCACTGGGACGTCAATGGTGAAACAGTATATGACACCTTGGCGATTCCGATGCAAGAGTCCATTGCTCCCGTGTTGATCTCCGCAATCATTTGGCCCGTTTCCTCGTCGGCCAAAAAAGGGGATTCCCTTGAATTGCGTTTTTCGGAGCCAATTGACACCAAGGCTATTTTGAACGCTGACTTTCTTCAATTTCTCACGACAGGCTCCGAGGGGAATTCATTCGGAACCTCTGACTTGATGTGGAGCGATTCGGGTCGCGTACTCGGCCTGCGTCTAGCAAAAGGGGAATCTCTTTCGACGCGTCCAAACCCTGGGGACTCCGTATTTCTCAAAGCATTACTCGGCGGCATCTCGGATACCTTAGGTAATGCTATGCAAATGGATGGACTTCCCATCATGCTGACTGGTGATGCCCGGGTGCTCGTAGAAACGGCATTTCACGCCCAGATCAAGAGTCGGGCGAGTATCTTCGAAGAAGCACCTCGCAATGATAATGGGGATCTTTTACCCATCAGCGTAACTTTTTGGAATGACAATGCAACACTTGCCGATGTGCCTTCCGGATCTTTGGGGTTACTGCTCAATGTCGGGCAATCCACGCTTGGGAGCCTTGACTCCTTGTCTTCAACCCTTGACTTGGATTTGAGCAAGATCGGGCTGAAGTGGCAATTGGATGTATTCACGAATTTGGGCGGATTTGTAGCTTCCTCGCAGGGCCATATTTTCTGTAACGATACGACGCCTGCGGGGTTCAATGGGAATTGTTTTCAGAACCGCAAGCAGATGTATATCTCGTGGAATCTTTTGGCCGATAATGGCCGTCGGGTGGGATATGGTGTCTACGCGGCGAAATTGACTGTACGCGTCTATGGTCAGAAGAACTACGAATTTGAAAAGGTCTATCTCTGGGGTGTTTCGCCTAAGAGTGGTCGGTAACTGGAGGATTCAAAATGAAGAAGAACCTACTCATCATATGTCTGGCCCTTTGGGGTTGGGTTGCCTCGGATGCCCAGGTTTGGAATCCCGCCCAGGGAGTTTTCATCCTCCAGCGAGGAGACCTCTACCAAGGCGATACCGCCGCAGCCAACCTCTATTATACCCGGTACGCCGATGTGGATGATCGAGTCAAAATGATATCGTATCGATACAATGGCTTGGGGTACTTCCGAATTTTGTCCAAAGATACCATCGCCCGGACCAATGGCGCCGATGGAATTATTCATCATCCCGATGGCGACCTTCTTGTCGCCGGCCAGGCCAATGGATATGTCCACAAAGTGAACCAGACAACGAAGTTACTCGATACCTCGGTCACTCGCGCTAACGGCCAGGGGATTGTCCATGGACTCTATCATCTGATGATGGATCCATCTGAAACGGTACTCTGGGCTGCGGGAATTCCGGGCTACCTCTACAAATTTCCCACTACCAGCGATCTCCCAAATCACATTTCTGGTGGAATTTTAACACCCCTGAATGGAGATGACGACCAACTTTGCACCATCGCCTGGGATGAAAACGGCAAGGCATTCTATACCCGTTCACAGTCCACTGGCTATGGATATTTTGGCACCATCGATATGACGACAATGACCACCAAGCGCTTGACTGGTCAGATGAATGGCCCGCATGGAATGGCTTATGATTCCTGGTCTAAAACAATATTTCTCTTTGGAAATTCCCATATCATTCAAATCGATCCTGTGAGCAAGGCGATCCTAGTTGATCTTGACTTTAATTCAAGCAGCATGTTTGGCTCCATTCTTTCTAAGAAATATGGAGGCTCTTTTCAGTTTGATCAAGGAACTACAGATGGAGAAGGGCATATTTTTGTTGCCGATAATAACGGTTCTTTGGTTTTCATCGATTTTACCTCGAACTCCAATAAACGCATAGACAATAACATTCTCGTCCATGTCCAATTTCTGGATACCGAGCTCGACGATGTAGCTCCGCTCTCTGGTGCAGGTTCTGAAAAGAAAAAAACAACGACAACCACCGGTTCTGGATTCACCAGTTCGAGTGGAACATCCAGTAGCTCGAACCAACTTGTCAGTTCCAGTTCCAAAGTGGTTATTGTCGGTTCATCTGGATCCGATTCCAGTAATTCGTCATCGAGTGTTATTGGCTCCAGTTCCAGCGACACGAGCGGCGGTTCGGGCACCTCTGTGGGCGGTGGTTCAAGCTCAAGCGACGCAGGCGGTGGTTCGGGCACGTCTGTGGGCGGTGGCTCAAGCTCTAGCGATGCAGGCGGCGGTTCGGGCACGTCTGTGGGCGGTGGCTCAAGCTCTAGCGACGCGGGTGGCGGTTCGGGCACGTCTGTGGGCGGTGGCTCAAGCTCTAGCGACGCGGGTGGTGGTTCGGGCACATCAGTGGGCGGTGGAAGCTCCAGTGATGCTGCTGGCGGTTCAGGCTATGTGATACCTCCTTGGGCTGATCCTACCTGGGATTGGGGTGGAGGTACTGGTGTGGAAATTCCACCTAATGAAACCGCTGATAATTACCCATCTGCGGACAATCGGATCATCGCGGAAACCGTGGTATCGGTGGCGACACAGTTGATTCCAGCTTCAAGCGATATTGCTGCAAGTGATGCTGTAGTTATTGGTGGCAATACTTACAAGAAGAGCGTTCCTATTGGAGATCCTGTGAGTGGGTATGGTTCCAATACCAACGGAATTGCTGTGCGTGGTTCCGTGCCTGTGGGCGGAGTTCTCGCACTCACCATTGATCCCGCAAAACTAATTGAGTTCTTCGGACTTTCCTCCACGGATAGTTTGCAAGTTATCGGATCCAATGGCTTGTCCCTTGTAAATCCTAACAAGAGCAACATTCCAAGTGACTCAATTCAATTCAATTTGGATGGTAGCTCCACTCAGATTTGGATTCTGGCGGATTCCGTTGTTTCTGGTGGGCTCATTACCTTCAAAGACAAGAACGGCAAGATGTTAGTGTATGATGGAATTAACTTCTATGATCCTATCCCAATTCCAGAGGCTGGTCTTTTGAAGGATACCAATGGTGATGGCGTAAAGGATGCTATCGAGATATTCTTAGATCGTCCTTTGCCAATGGGCTACGATGTCCAGTCCATCGATGTGGAAATTGAAGGTCAAATCGTACATATCGATGCCAGTAAGTTACAACTGAACTCGGATCGTGACCGTCTTGTTGCTGATGTCGCAGGAACGGTCCTCGGAACCTACACAGTAAAGGCTTCTGATATCCTCAAGATCCACTTCACGGATGGCAATCAGATTTATGATCGCACCATGCCACTTAAGGAAGTGGTGCAAGGAGTCATTTCCCGTGCGGTGGTCATTCGCTCCCTTGATGGCAGAGATAGCCTCTTTGTGGAATTCAATATTGACATCACCGCGAATGATCTCGCGCACAAGAGCACTTTGGTGCGAGTAAACTCGGTCAACTATCTGCCTGATTTAGCACGTTTACCTGCAAAGCGTACGGTGATCTTCGAGGCCAAATCGCTGCGAATTTGGAATGGAAGTGACTCCATCAGTTGGACTGGGCATGATTCGATCCAGTTGCAGGATCTGGCTTATTTCGACAATTTGCCCTACATCGTAGATGAAGAATACAACCGCAAAGTGCCTATTCAGATCATTACCCGTCTCCCTGCGCTTAGCCAAGGCACTGGGTACTTCGATGCGAATGGAGATGGAGTTATGGATAGTGTTGTGTTCCATTTTGCTGATACGATCACGAGCGAGCAGTTAGCGCTAATGAACTTTACGATACCATGGTATAGCTTCCGTAATCGGCAAATTCAGCTCATGCCCAATCCAGCAGACCTCGTAATTGATCCTAATGATCCGACTGTCGTGAGCTGGAAAGTACAATCCAATACACTACTGCGGGAGGGATTGACAAGTATCCCATCAGGCCTTGCCCAAGCTGAACTCTATGTCGAGTATCCTGTTTTCGAATCGAAATATGTGGAGCGTCGCACCTTTGTTCCTGAAGATCATATGTCTCCTGCAATCACAGAAGCCAAGCTCCGCAGTAATGAGAATGGCGACACCTTGACGGTCAAATTCAGCGAACCCGTGGATTTCGCCAACTTAACCCGCAAGGATCTCTTCAAGTACTGGCATGGCGATTCCCTCTTGGTCTTACGCCCCCAGAATTTGATTTGGGCTGATGATGGACTTTCAGTGCAAATTGCACTCTGGCATGGTCAGGTCGATCCTGTCCTCGCAGGGGACTTCCTCGTCTTGAATGGTGATGGAGCGACTGGTGGCATGGTGATCGATGCCTTGGGTAATGCCCCTCTCCGTGATACCAAGGGACATCTGATTGACGGTGCTTTGAGCCAGATGGTCAACATGTCAAATCTCGGTACGTTGACTAAGAATCGAATGGATAGTTTGGCGAATCTGGGTTCGATGTCGATTGAATTCGTGGATGGCAACCAGCGCACTTCTGATCTGCGTGAACAAGGGAAGATCGGACAACTGGTGGAACTAGGGCAACGCTTCCTCCCTCAGTTAGTCGAGCAGTCTGGTGTGAATCCGGATTCCTTGGATCCTAAGGATGTCTCCATCGCGATTTCGACTTATTATTTCGATAACCTAGGCCAGTATGTTACCGATACTGTGATTGTCATCCCTTGCGATAATCCAGGCTTCGGACATAATTGCCTTGATACCGACAAGAAGGTTTTCATCAATTGGCATTTCAAGGATAACCATGGACGCTATGTCGGTTCGGGTGTGTACGTTGCGAACTTTACCTTGTATGTCCGCTATCAAAAGGTTACAATCAAGGAAGAGAGCACCGAAAAGGTTGGTGTACGTCGGACAAAATAAGAGATGAAAAACGTACTGATTATTGATGATGAGGAAGGTAACCGCAGAGCCATCGCACGGTTACTCTTCGATATCGCGGATCACACCAGTGAAGCGGGTAACGGCCTTGAAGCCTTGGCCCGTCTGCAAGCGGGTGAGAAACCAGATATCATCATTCTTGATTTGATGATGCCCCGCATGGATGGTCTCGATTTTTTGCGTCAAGCAGCAGAACTCAAATTGTTACATGCGCCCGTGTTTATTTGCAGTGCGAATTCCGATATCACTCTTGCGATTGAAGCGATGAAGCTTGGCGCGATTGATTACATGGAAAAACCCATTGAGCCCGAAATATTTCGCACACGAATCCAGAATTTATTCGAACAGCAAGAGTTACGTCGTCAAAATACCGATCTGAAGCAGCGCCTACGCGAAACAACGCATCGACGTTTACTCGGCAATTCGACAGCAATCCAAGGAACCCTTCATTCCATCGAGCGTTTGGCAAATAGCAATACCACAGTTCTCATCCATGGGGAGTCAGGCACTGGTAAAGAGCTAGTCGCTCGCTCCTTGCACGATTCCGGAGATCGGGCCGCTGCACCTTTCATGATCGTGGATTGTGCAGCCGTACATGGCAATACCATCGAAAGTGAACTTTTTGGTCATGAGCGCGGAGCATATACTGGCGCAGATCAAAAGCGCGAAGGGCTACTCGTCGCTGCGGGCTCTGGTACCGTGTTTTTTGATGAGGTCGGGGAGTTGCCGCTCGAATTGCAATCAAAACTCCTACGGGTCCTCCAGGAGCGTCAGGTAAGGGCCATAGGCTCAACTTACTATCGCCCCTTATCCGCTCGAATCATTGCAGCCACAAACCGCGACTTGATGCAAGAAGTCAAGGCAGGCCGTTTTCGCGAAGACCTCTATTACCGGTTGAGTATCGTTCAACTCAGACTTCCTCCCTTGCGCGAACGAATCGATGACATCGAACTTTTGGCCGCACATTTCCTGAACAAGTATTCGAGCGACTTCGGGGTGCATGAGTTGACCCAGCAGGCTACGGAGGCGCTACAAGCCTACAGTTGGCCCGGCAATGTCCGTCAGCTTGAGAATGCAATCCACCACGCTCTCGCAATGCTACCCGAGGGCGAAGACGATATAAACGTCGCAAATTTGCCCGAGGAACTGCGAGGCGGGGTAACCTCTACGGCAAATTATTCAATGCCATCTGGAATTCCCCCCAGTTTTCCTTTGCTGAGCATGCGGCAATTGGAGCAACAAGCCATTACCCGTGCCTTGGAATTCACCCAAGGAAACCGCCGGCAAGCTTCTGAGTTGCTTGGCATTGGCGAAGCGACGCTCTATCGCAAGATCAAAGAATTCGGGCTGTAATAGGCCGTCGAGCACGCTATTACAAACAATAAAACCTCGCCTTGATGGGCGAGGTTTTATTGTTTTTGACAACGGTCAACAGTTAATAAGCTTTAACACCTAGGGATGTGCAAGTTCCAGTAGCTCCTAAAACAAGTGTGACTGTTCCTGTTGTTGTCGCGGAAGAACCTGTTGAAACAGTCCAAGAAGCTGGTAATGCAAAGGTTGGTGAATATGGGGATGCAAGCGCCGTAGTGCTCCCATTATAAGTAACGGACGTGTTTTGTAAAGGGCATCCTTGATTTTCAAGTTGCACAGTCACTTCGCCAGTTTTGTTATAAGTCCACGCGATATTTACTGTTATAGTATATGTACCAGTATCAGAAAATGTCACCGCCGCATTAGGGGTTGTCAATGTTACCGGGGTTCCGGGTCCCACAGGAACATTCGCACTGCTACTTGCTGCCACGCTGCTGCTCGATGGTGTCACACTGCTGCTAGAAGCTTTGCTCGAGGAGGAGGAGGACGCAACAACGGAACTTGACAAGGCTTTGCTCGAGGACGACGCAGCCACGGAACTTGTAGCCACAATGGAGCTTGCTGCGATTTCTGAACTGATGGCTTCCTCAGATGAAGAGGAAGAACTGATGGAATCACTGGAGGACGATTCGCCAGGAATTTCAGCAGATACACTGTATTTAGCGGCCCAAGTCAGCATACTGTCATTCAGTTTCGCATTGAGTTCCTGACCATCCGTCATCAACTTCGTGCGTAACTCTTCATCTTTCAGTGGATCATTGGCCGTACCGCTTGAGCAACCAATGAACAAAATTGCCGAAAATGCGGCGGAAAACGCAACTGTTAGAACGGTTCTGGACTTCATAAGCACCTCTGACCCCTAATTTATATTAATATGGGAACAGGGGAAAAGAAAAAAGACCTGAGCAAGCTCAGGTCTTTTTTACGTGATTTACGTCAATAGAAAAGGCAAGAAACTACCACCAGTAGAATGCAGCATAAGAAACAGAACCGGCGGAAACATAAATCCAATACTTGCCATTCAATGCCGTTAGAGCTGAACCAGGAGCGGCAACGGTGCCATTAACTGTATATACTCGTGAACCTTCATTGGATGTTCCCCAACCAGCAATAGTCGTTTCAACAACGTACCAACCTGCAGTTAAGCCCAACTCGCCACTATTTCCACCAGTAACGACTTTTGCATAGCAATCGTTTGTGGCGCAAAGAGATACTGGAACTAATTTGGGTGCTAAAGTTACAGTGACTTTAGGACAAATTGTAAACGTTGTATCATGTGTCATTCCGCTTGCAGAGGCTGATACTTTTACTGTTGGCTGAGTTGTTGCTGCTAAAAGTGTAGAGAGATATGCTGCAGTTGTAACTCCAGTTGATGTCGAATTCACAAGCCAATCATAAGTAAACGTAGCACTTGGTTCTCCAGTTACAGCTGGAGCAACAGTCCATGTTACGTCAGTTGTTCCTTCTGGTACAGTTGTTTGATCAGCGATGCAAGTTCCCGTTATTTTTAATGTTTTAATTGTAGACACAGGGCAGGTGACAACTTTTGTTGTCGCACCAGTTGCCGATATTGTTACTGTAGGTGTTGTTGGTCCCGTGACAACTGCGCTCATGTCCTTAGTGGTACTTGCATCAGGAGTGGTTCCAATTTTCCACACGTAGGTGAAATCGGTGATTCCTGTGGCTTTCGCATCGACAGTCCAAGTTACGCTTGCACCAGAGAGAACTTCCGCATCACTAACTGTACAAGGGGCTGTAATCGTAACTGTGGATGCGGAACTAGCCTTACTCGAGGAACTCACTACAGTCGATGAAGTACCAGTAGATGATCCCGCAGAGGTTCCCGAAGACGTTCCTGTCGAAGAACCTGCTGAGGACACAACTGAGCTGGAAACCGAATTTGCGTCGGAGCTTACATCAGTAGCGGAGGATACTGCGAGTGAATCACTGGAAGACGAAACATCAGTGCCAGCACTTATGCCATACTGGGTTCCCCAGGTGGACAGACTGTCGTCAACTTTGTTGTTGAGATCCCCGCTTGATGTGATCAGAGACTGTCTCAAATCAGAATCGGTACTAGGATCCGAAGGGGTGCCGCTCGAGCACGAAAATACTGTCGCCATTACCGCACTGGCAACTATCGTCAATTTTAAAAAGCGCCTGAACATCATAAACACCTCGGATACTCGTGTAATTCAATACAAATTTAAATTATTCACAGCAAGAATCATCAGAATAATACGACCTAACAGTTAGGGATAAAGCCGCATGACTCCCCACGTTTCCAATTTTTGGCGCTCCACAACTGTAATCAGCGACTGTTGCAGATAAGTTACCCGCAGCCCAATTTTCGCAAGATAGGCACCCGAACCAACGAGGCGGCCCTGATCGGAGCGATTATTCCAATGGAGTAGTATTTGATGGGGATTGATAAGACAGTTGCCCTGGAATCGGGAATCACTGCAAAAGATTTTGGCGGAGGTCTTTGCTACATAGTCTCCGGATGTTCCATAGATCGCCAGATCAAGACTCACAAGAAGCTTACTGGGATCCACTGTGATTGTCTGGGCAAGAATCGCTGTGTCGGTTTTCGATGCCTGGTCGCGTAGGACTCTTTGCACCAAGTGGGTTAAATCAGCCGAACCAATGTCCACAGCAAATCCCATGTCTTCCGAGCTCATTTCCTTGCCAAATTCGCGAACTTCGGTCTCGAAAGGGGGAGCGGTTGCAGAAAGGTTTCCATTTAATTTCAGAAAGGCCCTAGGTTGGGTTTTGAGTTGGAATCGAAAGTCGCCCTGGACGATTTGACTAGCAGTACTAACCGCATTTCCGGACAAATCCATAAGGGTGGTGCTTCTAAAACGAATGGAATCCCTGCTCGACGGGCGGTTTGACTCCGGAATCCCTCGGCCAAAGGATAGTTCGAGCAAAGTGGGGGTTTTCCATTGTGTATGGGTGGACTTTAAGGAATCATAGGTATCTCCACCACGAAGCCGCAAATCCATGAATATCTGATCGAGCGCAGCAGAATCATCCACAATGGGTTCGCTTAAACGCACCTGGAGAACGTCGGTTCCAAATTCTGTGTCGGAAACCTTCAGCAAGGCTTCTTGAATGACCGGAGCCATGCGATCGACCATTGGGACAGGGAACGACTGGGTTGCCGCGAACATCGTTCCAGTCCCATAGGATCCATAGCGAGAATCGATTGAGGTTACGAAGGGAGCTAAGCTATCCACACTCGGAATGAGCAACCCGATTATGCGAGGATCTTTCTCGTTCACGGTCCAATTCTTTCCAGAACTTGAGAAATGTATGATTTGCAGTGAGGAGTTCACCCAGGTAAAATCAATTGAATCTAGGATTTGCTCTAAGTAAGCTTGAGTGACGGGGTGAAGCAAACGAATTTGCAAATGGTCCAATGTGCCATCAGCATCTAGATCAAGAAACTCATTTCCGGTCTGGGATGGTGGGATTGGATTTTCAATGAGGGTTGAGGCATAAGTTGGGATTGAGACGAACAGGGCGCAGCATATCATCCAAAAATAACGGGGCAAGTTTGTCTGCTCCGTCATGGATTTCGGCTCTTGTTTCGAAATCAAACTCCTCATCACATTCAATATAAATTCTTCAGCAGGGTTTTCTAGATTTTTAGCTTTACGAGGTATATAATGCAGATTCATGTGATGGTGAATGGGATTCCCGGTGATATGGGACGGATCGTGGCAGAGAATATGGTCGCGCGTGGTCTTTTACTTGTGCCGTACAGCTTGACTGGCGAACAAACAGCTCAAGATACTGCAGAAGTGGCCGGGATCACAATCCAGCTACTCAAACCATCGAATCGCGAACAACTGATCGGAAGCGTACTTTCCCAGTTTCCCGGAATGATTACCGTAGACTATACTCACCCTAGCGCGGTCAATGAAAATGCGGAATTCTATGTCAAGCATCGTTTACCTTTTGTAATGGGAACTACTGGTGGTGATCGCCAGGCTTTGCTCGAACTCGCCGAGAAGGCAGGGATGCATTGTGTCATCGCCCCAAATATGGCGAAGCAAATTGTCGCGTTTCAGTCCATCATCGAAAATCTGGCAGAGAATTTTCCCGACGCCTTTGCCGGATATACACTTTCTGTGACGGAAAGCCACCAGAAGACCAAGGCAGATACATCAGGAACTGCAAAGGCTGTGGTTGGATCATTCCGCAGCATGGGTTTTGCTTTCGAGGACGACCAGATCAAGATGGTGCGCACGGAACCTGAGCAGCTAAAGGACATGAAAGTTCCCGAAGCCTATCTGGGCGGACATGCCTTCCATACCTATGCTCTTGATTCCGCAGATGGTACTGTGCACTTCGAGTTCCAGCATAACATTTGCGGTCGCAAGGTTTATGCAGAAGGAACAGTCGATGCGGTCATTTATCTGGCGAAGAGTATTTTGAAGGGAAGTACTCCTCGTGTCCATACCATGATGGATATCCTGAAAGCTGGGGCAATGAAATAAGCCAGCCACTTACTCGTCGGGGGGGCCGTCGGCCTTTTCGACTTCTGCGCCAGATGGCAACTCACGCTGACCGGTAATAAACTGTTTAACGTACGGATTAGTCGTGTTGCGAATTTCATCGACCGTACCCACCTGGATAATATACCCATTGTAGAGCATGGCGATGCGGTCGGCAACCTTGAATGCCGAAGCCATGTCATGGGTGACCACCACTGAGGTGACACGCAATTTACGCTGCATGTCAAGAATCAGATCGTTGATCACATCAGAGGTGATAGGGTCAAGGCCAGTGGTCGGTTCATCATACAAAATGACTTCTGGGTTCAGAGCAATTGCACGGGCCAAGGCCACGCGTTTGCGCATTCCACCTGAGAGTTCTGCGGGCATCTTGTGGGAGAATTCGGCCCGCAAATTGATCAGCTCGAGCTTTTCATGGACAATTTTCTGAATCTGCTCTTCGGTAAGATGGGAACTGTGCTCACGCAGTGCGAAAGCGATATTCTCACCTGTACTCATCGAGTCAAACAAGGCACCCATCTGAAAGACCATGCCCATTTTTTTGCGGATCGTACGCGTATCAAAAAATTGAGGAGTCGAGATGGTGATGTTATCGATGGTCACTTCGCCACCGCTCGGCTGCAGTAGGCCAATCATGTGCTTGAGAATCACCGATTTTCCACCGCCGGACTGCCCGATCACGACCATGGTTTCGCCACGTCGAATGTCAAGACTTACGTCACGCAATACCTCTTGACGGCCAAAGACTTTGCGCAAGTGCTTCAATTGGATCATTACATCTTGAGGATTAATTTCAACGTTAGGCATTAGATCCTCAGCTAAACATGATAATTGCTGTCAGAAAGTCAAATATGAGAAGGGAGACGCAGGCCGAAACCACGGTTTTCATCGTGGCGAGACCCACGCCTTTGGCACCTTCCCCGGCATTAAGGCCGTGGTAGTAGCCGAGCAGAAAAATGATCACCCCGAAGATGAAAGACTTGATAATTCCCGAGACTAGATCCATGCCTTGGAACATGTATTGCAGTCCGGTATAATAGGTGTATGTGGTGATATCGAGGGCTAGCACACAAACAATCCATCCGCCGATGATCGCAAGAAATGACGATAGGATCGAGAGGCAAGGTACCATGATGAAAAATGCGACAAAGCGGGGCAAAGCCAGGTAGCGCAAGGGATCAAGATTGAGGGCTTCGAACGCGGAAAGTTCTTCTTTGCCTTTCATGGAGCCTATTTCGGCAGCCAGAGCACTCCCTACCCGACCTGCAAGAACCAGGGCCGTGAGAATAGGGCCGAGTTCAATCAACACCATTTTGGATATGGCAGTCCCGATGAATTTATCCGGGATGAAATTGCGGAACTGGTATGCCGACTGTACTGCAGCGACTGCACCGGTAAACAATGAGGTGATGAAGAGCAGCGGTATTGAGGAAACTCCGATGCTGATCATTTGCTTTACAGTCAAATCAGGATTTTTTCGTACCAGTGGGATGCGGATTACTACTTGAAACAGCAGCCAGAATATCTCACCAACCGCCATGATTCCCTCGGAACCAAGACGGAAGAGAAAGCGGAATGGCGCGACAAATACCTGAATCATCTCTATGTATTATAGCTTTTTTCTAGGAATTAGCTTTCAAAGTCGCTGAAACCGCCACCATCGGGGGCTTGGTCAGGGCAGTGATCGCGGAAGGTGGCAAAGTTGCCAAGGAAGGTGAGCGGAATATCTTCGCAAGGGCCATTTCGATGCTTGACAATCAAGAGCTCCGCATACGTCCGACCGCGTTCATCGGCAGGGTTGTAAACCGAAGGACGATGGATAAACCAGACCATGTCCGCATCTTGTTCGATCGATCCTGATTCGCGCAGATCGGAAAGCATGGGGCGACCCTTTCGGCTCGGATCTTCTGCTTTTCGAGATAGCTGGGCCAGGGAAAGGACAGGTACCTTGAGCTCCTTAGCCATGATTTTAAGACCGCGCGAGATCGCACCGATGGCGACGGCACGGTTTTCTTCTTTGCCTGTTTCCATAAGCTGAAGATAGTCGACGACCACAAGATCAAGACCGCCGCGCCGTGCAAGATTACGGCATTTGGAGCGTAGCTCGGACATGGATAGATTTGCCTGGTCATCGATGTAGAGGTTGGAAGCCATGATGGGTTCGGCGAATAGCGGGATTTTCTGATAGTCGGCGCGGGGAAGGCGACCAGTGCGCAGAAGATTCATGTCGATTTCGGCACGAGAGCAAAGGACGCGCTGCACGAGCTGCTCAGCACCCATTTCCAGGCTGAAGAAAGCCACTTTGTGCTTAAAGTTGATCGCTGCGTTTGCCGCAAGAGTCAGGGCGAACGCGGTTTTACCCATGGCGGGGCGACCCGCAAGGATCACAAAGTCCGTGCGCTGAAGTCCATTGGTGAGTTTGTCCAAATCCGCGAAACCGGTTGCAATTCCACTGACTTCGTCACGACGGTAACCTTCGATCATTTTAAGTACGGTCTGCAAAACCTGGCCCACGGGCTTCAAGGAATCGCGCACCTGGTGCTGGGAAATTTCAAAGATCTGAGCTTCGGCCTTGCCGATCACTTCGGTGGGCTCCGCAGAAGGATCCAGGGCATTGCGGATGGTCTGGTTGCTTACGGAAATCAATCCGCGCAAGAGCGATTTTTGCTTGATAATTTGCGCATGCCAGATGACATTCGCGGCCGAGGCCACAGCTTCCATCAGTGAAAATAGATATTCGCGACCACCGATCTTTGGCAAGTTGCTTTCAGTGCTGAGCGCTTCCGAAAGTGTCACGACATCAATGGGAGAACGATCCTGATCGAGCTTGATGATCGCATGGAAAATCAACTGATGTTTTTCCCAATAGAAATCCTCTGCGCGTAGCACTGCGAGAACATCGGGTACTTTCTCGTTATCCTGAAGAATTCCACCGAGCAAAGATGTTTCAGCTTCGAGTGACTGGGGAGGTTCAAAATTCAACTCGGACATATTTATGAGCCTTGCAAACGGAAGAAACCAGAACGAGGTAGATGAGTTTTCCAGGTCAACACTTTGAGCGGGGTAGAATCCATAAGAAGCAGCGGATCATGGATTGCAGTGGTGCGGACTCCTGCAAACTCAAACGCCTTGCCGCCATCTTCATGGAGTGATGTGTTGACATTGAGTACACTGCGCATTGTCGATTCACCTAGGATCAAAATCAATTCAGGCTTCACGAGTTTGACTTCCGCGGCCAGGATGCGCCGAAGCATCCCAATCTGGCGGGGAAGGGGAGGGGTAAGCAAGGGTTTCTTGACAAACCAAGTATGATAGCAGAGGTTGCGCGAATGCTGCATGCTTTCCAGAAGTTTCCGCAGTAATTCGGAAGCGGCTCCAGGGAAGAAACCTCCCATGCGCAACTCCTCTTCCGTAGGTATATAGCCAACAAGCATCAAGGGTGGACGCACTGGTCCGGAGCCAAATGCAATGCGACCTGGAGAACTTGGGCCAAGCCGATAATAGGGGTGATGCATCAGGGCTTGCTGAAATGCCTCTAGACTGGTGGCCGCTTCTAAAGGTTCCAGATCCTTTTCCATGCTACTGGAAACGTTCGGCTTCGAGTCGGGGACAAGCAGTGTCAAGGATGGCTCGCCACTGGAAGACTGCGGCTGAATGGACGGAGTGATTGCCGTTTGCGCCG
>Ga0209125_1001543_pt1 | contig 20933 bp, 16 predicted proteins | sample BarGraIncub1131A_FD_184503 | JGI IMG/M metagenome (GOLD analysis project Ga0209125, IMG submission 184503) | Arctic peat soil microbial communities from Barrow, Alaska - Barrow Graham LP Incubations 11-31A (SPAdes) (version 2) | ecosystem: Environmental > Terrestrial > Soil > Wetlands > Peat...
GTTCCCGCATCTGCGCGGCATCGGCGGCTCGACCATCCTGGGCAGCGGCGAGGTGGCGCTGATCCTCGACGTCGCGGCACTGGTGCAGACGGTCAGCCAGAAAGAAGAATCCCTGTTGCTCGGGAATCCGTCGCCACCTTCCGGCGCAACGCTTCCCCACAAACAAGTCAATCCAGTTTCAATTGCGAGGTAGTTTATGTTCAAGAATATGAAGATCGGCCTGCGGCTAGGCCTCGGCTTTGGCCTGGTGCTCGTGCTCCTGCTCATCATCGCGGCGCTGTCCATCCTGCGGATCAGCGAACTCAATAGCGGCATCGATGACGTCGTGGCTACGAAGATCCCGGCTATTGTGTTAACCGACAGCGTGGTCGAAAACACCTTCATTACAGCCCGTGCGATACGCAACCTGATGTTGACCAACGACAAGGCGCAGGAAAAGACCCAGCTGGAAACGATTGCCAAGGCCAACCAGAGCAACGGCGAGACCCTCGACAAACTGAAACGTTTGATTGCCGACAAGAAGGGCGAGGAATTTCTGGGCAAGGTGAGCGATGCCCGCACCAAATACCGGGACGGTTTGAGCAAACTGATTGCGCTGGCCGACACCTCGTCGCCGCAGCACAACGCTGACAAAGCGTCGGAATATCTATTCGGCGAGTTCGGTGTGGTCGCTGCCAACTATGTCAATGCGCTGAAAGAGATGACGAACTTTCAGAATGACGCGGCACAAGCGGCCGGCAAGCAAGCCGCCGAGCTGGCCAGCGCGTCGCGCACGCTGCTCGTCGTACTCTCCCTGATCGCCATCGTGCTGGCCATCGGCTTCGCCTGGTGGGTCACCCGCTCGATCACGGTTCCGATCAATCAGGCCGTGCGCGCGGCCAGCCGGCTCGCCGAAGGCGACCTCACCGTCAAGATGGAATCGGACAGCACGGACGAGGTCGGCATGCTGATGCGCGCCATGCAGGACATGATCGGCAAGCTGACGCAAATTATCAGCGAAGTGCGTACCGCTGCCGATAACCTGACCAACGCTGCGGGCGAGGTTTCGGCCACCGCGCAGGCGCTGTCGCAGTCGTCTTCCGAGCAGGCCGCCTCGGTCGAGGAAAACACCTCGTCGATGGAACAGATGTCCGCTTCCATCTCGCAGAATACGGAGAACGCCAAGGTGACCGATGGGATGGCCGCCAAGGCCGCCAAGGAAGCCGGGGACGGCGGCGAAGCGGTGATGCAGACGGTCGAGGCAATGACCAGCATCGCTGGCAAGATTGGCATCATTGACGACATCGCCTACCAAACCAACCTGCTGGCACTTAACGCAGCGATCGAAGCGGCGCGCGCCGGCGATCACGGCAAGGGCTTCGCGGTGGTAGCCGCCGAAGTGCGTAAATTGGCCGAACGCTCGCAGGTCGCCGCGCAGGAGATCGGCGACCTCGCCTCATCGTCGGTCAAACAGGCCGAACGCGCCGGCTTCTTGCTGAACGAAATGGTGCCATTGATCCGCAAGACTTCCGACCTCGTCGAGGAAATCGCCTCGGCCTCCGCCGAACAGTCAACCGGGGTAGCGCAGATCAACGGCGCGATGGGGCAGCTCAACCAGGCGACGCAGCAAAATGCCTCCGCGTCCGAAGAGTTGGCCGCGACGGCGGAAGAACTGGGCTCGCAGGCCGAGCAGCTGCAGCAGACGATGACCTTCTTTAAGCTCGCCGACAACCCGCGTGGCAACGCGCAAAACATTACCCCCCCCTCGCGTGCGGTCGCCGCCCTGGCGCGCGGTAGCGTTCGCCCAGCGCGCATCAATGGCGTCGATTTCGAGCGCTACTGAGGAGTCATCATGGGCCAACTCGTGCCAAGCAAGGAAGGTGCCGTTGCCGCGCCGGCGGCTGTCGGAGCTTCCCAGTACCTGACCTTTGCCCTCGATGGCGAGATGTTTGCCGTCGGCATTCTGAACGTCAAGGAAATCATCGAATACGGCAATCTGACCGAAATCCCGATGATGCCGGCCTTCATCCGTGGCGTGATCAACCTGCGCGGCAGCGTCGTCCCCGTGATCGACCTGTCGGCACGCTTTGGCGGCAAGACGACGGCAGTAGGCCGGCGCACCTGCGTCGTCATCGTTGAAGTAGAAGATGCAGATTCACGGCACGATATCGGTATCATGGTCGACGCCGTCTCCGAGGTTCTCGAAATCCCGGCCAGCGAAATCGAGCCACCACCGATCTTTGGCGCCCGCATCCGCGCCGATTTCATCTTCGGCATGGGCAAGGTAGCCGGCAAGTTCGTTATCATCCTCAATATCGACAAAGTTCTCTCAGTCGAAGAAATTGCGCTACTTACGGGCGCGGACACCGTTGTTACGGACGTGGCTATCCCGCAGAAGACAAACTGACGGCCAGCGCTGTATGCAGGCGTTAGCCTACGGCACTGGAGCACATGGACTACAGCAAACTCCCGTCCAGGGAAATCGAACGCTTGGCGCGCAATATCAATCCTGGCGCCTGGGCCGTCGAGTCCGAGCGACCGCTAGCGACCTTGCTGGGTTCCTGCGTGACGGTTTGCCTCTACGACCCGCAAGCGCGGATTGGCGGGATAAATCACTTCATGTTGCCGAACATCCGCCGCGCGGCTGACGCCGATGGCGCGTCGCTGCTTGCCGGTGATGCTGCCATGACGGTCTTGCTCAACGCCATGCTGCTGCGCGGCGCCAAACAGCCTCGCCTGCAAGCCAAGGCGTTCGGAGGAGGAACGATTATCAGTACTTCGGGGCCGTCGATGGACATCGGACGACGCAATATCAGTTTCGCACGGGAGTGGCTGGATCGCGAAGGCATTCCCCTGTTAGCATCGGACTTCCTCGGTCCCTGGTCACGCAAGATCCTGTTTTTGCCGGGCACAGGCGATGTCTTATGCCGACGCATGGTCACCAGTATGACGACCGCCGAGGTCATTGCCCGGGAAGAGCAGGCCTTCGCGAAAACGCTGGCCTATCCGCCGCAACCCACCAAGAAGAAAATCGAGCGCTCCTAATGGTCGAACCCAGCCCCATCAGCGATCAGGAATTCGCCCTCTTTCAGCGACTAATCTACAAAATCGCCGGCATCAGCCTGAGCAACGCCAAGAAGGTGCTGCTGGTCGGCCGCCTGACGCGTCGTTTGAAACAGTATGACTTCTCGACGTTTTCGCAGTATTACCGAATGCTGGCGACCGGCGAGCATCCTGAAGAAGTCCAGACGATGGTCGATCTGCTGACCACCAACGAGACCTATTTTTTTCGCGAGCCCAAGCATTTCGAGTTTCTGCGTGACAAAATCCTGCGCCCCCGCCAAAGCTCGGCCCCCTTCCGCGTCTGGAGCGCGGCCAGTTCGACCGGCGAGGAAATCTACACGCTGGCCATGGTGCTCGCCGACAATCTGCCGAACACGCCATGGGAGGTAGTGGGCTCCGACATCAGCACGCGGGTGCTAGAAAAGGCGGCTACTGGACACTATTCGTTGGCCCGCACCGAGGGCATTCCGCCGGGCTATATGGCCAAGTACTGCCTGAAGGGGGTGCGTTCGAACGACGGCACCTTCCTGATCGCACCGGAGCTACGCAAGAGAACCAGCTTCTATCAAATCAACCTGATGAACCCGGTCGTGGCCAACATCGGCGAATTCGAGGTCATCTTCCTGCGCAACGTGATGATCTACTTCGACATGGAAACCAAGGCGAAGGTGATACGCAATTTGTTGCCGCGTCTGAAAGGCGGCGGTTATCTAATCATCGGGCACTCGGAAACGCTCAACGGCATCAGCGACCAAGTGGAAGCCGTTGGCCCAACAGTCTATCGCAAGCCATGAACGCGCCCGCCAACGAACGTCATGACGTACTGCTCAACCCGGGCGACTTTTACTTCGGTGGCGGAGAGACACGCATCTCGACCCTGCTCGGCTCCTGCGTTTCGATCACGCTGTGGCATCCGCGCCGGCGGATCGGCGGCATGTGCCACTACATGCTGACCGAACGGGTACGTCCGCCCAATACTGCACTGGATGGCCGCTATGGCAGCGAGGCCTTCGATCTGTTCCTCAAACAGGTCGAGTCGGCGGGCACCCGCCCCAGCGAATACCAGGCGAAACTGTTCGGCGGTGGCAACATGTTCAGCGGCCGTCCGAGCGGCCGGATGGAAATTGGCTCGCGCAACGTAGAATACGGGCGGCAGTTGCTCGCTTCGCGCCACATCGCCCTAATCGCCGAACACGTCGGCGGCAGCGGACGGCGAAAGCTTCACTTCGACCTGTTGAGCGGCGATGTCTGGCTGGCTTTCCCCCAGGGTACCGATGCCCAAATCAGGAGTACGTATGGCTGACAAAATCAAGGTCATGATTGTCGATGACTCGGCGCTGGTGCGACAGGTGGTCTCCCAGGCGCTGGCGACAGACCCCGCCATTGAGGTCATTGGCGTCGCCTCGGACCCGATTTTTGCGCTGCAGAAGATGCAAACCCAGTGGCCGGATGTCCTGGTGATCGACATCGAAATGCCGCGCATGGACGGCATCACCTTTCTAAAGAAGATCATGGCGGAGCACCCGACCCCCGTGGTGGTCTGCTCTTCCCTGGCCGAAGAGGGGGCCCAGGCCACGTTCGAGGCACTGGCCGCTGGGGCCATCTCGATCATTACTAAGCCCAAGCTCGGGCTAAAAAGCTTTCTGGAAGATGCTTCCAACGACATCGTGCAAGCCGTGCGTAGCGCGGCGCGCGCCAATATGCGCGCGGTGCGCAGAAGCCCCTCTCCAGTGAGCAATCCGGTGATGGATCGCCCCAAACTGACGGCGGATGCCATGCTCAGTCCCGCCGGCAGTCGGGCCCTGGAGCGGACGACCGACCAGTTGGTCGCGATCGGTACGTCGACCGGGGGAACACAGGCCCTGGAAGCGGTGCTGACCAAATTGCCGGCGACCTGTCTGGGAATCGTGATCGTTCAGCACATGCCGGAGAAATTCACCGCCATGTTCGCCGAACGCCTGAACGGCCTGTGCCAGATCGAGGTGCGCGAGGCGAAGAACGGCGATCGCGTCATCCCCGGCCGGGCCCTCATCGCCCCAGGTGGCCGCCACATGATGCTCAAGCGCAGTGGTGCGCAGTACATCGTCGAAGTGGTTGATGGGCCGCTAGTCAATCGCCACAAGCCCTCGGTCGATGTCCTTTTCCGCTCGGTCGCCAAGTTCGCCGGCGGCAACGCGCTGGGCATTATCATGACCGGCATGGGCGACGACGGCGCGCGCGGCTTGAAGGAAATGCATGACGCTGGCGCCAAAACGATCGCCCAGGACGAGGCCAGTTGCGTCGTTTTCGGCATGCCGAAGGAAGCGATCAAGCTGGATGCGGCCGATCAGATCATCTCGCTCGATCAGATCCCGGCGGCGATCGTCAGCCACGGCCGGCGATTCTAAGAAAGAGCCAGCATGGATGTTCAGGCGACGTTAAGGGCGATTGCGCGCGATGCCGAGCGGGGGGAAATGCTCTTTCCCACCCATGTCGAAATCGCCCTGCGTGTCCAGCGCGCCCTGGACGATCCCGGTTGTTCGACCGAGCGACTGGCCAAACTGATCTCCGTCGAGCCGATCCTGTCGGCCAGACTGGTGAGCATCGCCAACTCGGTGGCCTACAACCCATCCGGTCAAGTCTTGAGCGACGTGCGCAACGCCGTCTCACGACTCGGTTTCAAGACCCTGCGTGTGCTGGCTACCGCCCTCGTGGTTCAGCAAATGCAGGGCATGTCGCGCTCGCCCGAGCACCGGGCACTGGCTGGGCGCTTGTGGGAACACACGTCCTACGTCGCGGCGCTGGCTCGGGTGATCGCGCAACGGGTCACCCGGCAGGATCCTGAGGCTGCATTTTTCGCGGGCATCGTACACGAAATCGGCGGTTTCTATCTGATCGCGCGTGCCAGCAACTTTCCAGGTCTGCTCGATGGCGAACTCGAACCGTGGTGTGGCGATGGCGAAGCGCAAGTGGGTCGTTGCGTGCTGCGCATGCTAGACGTCCCCGCGCACGTTCTCGACGCCCAGGAGACGCTTTGGGACGGCTATCTGGCGTTGCCGCCGCGGACCCTGGGTGACACCCTCCTGCTAGCCGATGAGCTGTCACCGATCGAGTCGCCGCTCGCCGAGCTTGGCGGGATGAGCCGCAAGGGCATGGCGGCAGAACTCGAACTGCTAATCGATGACGAAATGCTGAGCCACATCTTGGCAGATTCGGCGGAAGAAGTGGACTCCTTGACGGCGGCCTTGAAGGCCTAACGGTGCGCTTCGGCCTAAGGCAGCTGCTTTCCGGATCAGATTCGCAACCGCTCGTGCACAAAGTCCGCCAGTTGTGCGGCGGGCATCGGTCGCGCCAACCAGTAACCCTGTATTTCGTCGCAGTGAAACGCCCTCAGATGCTCGGCCAGCGCGGCGCTTTCGACGCCCTCGGCAATGGTCCGCAGTTTCAGACTGCGCGCCATCTGAATGATCGCGCGCACGATCGCGGCATCGTCGGCATCGACGGCCAGATCGCGCACGAAGGACTGGTCGATCTTCAGTTTGTCGACGGCAAAGCGTTTCAAATAGGCGAGGCTCGAGTAGCCAGTGCCAAAGTCATCGACCGACAGTTGGACACCGATCGCCTTGAGGCGATGAACGGTGTCCAACGTGGTCTCCGCGTCGTGAACCAGGATCGATTCGGTAAGTTCCAGTTCCAGCCATTGCGCATCGAGGTCGGCTAGCACCAACGCGTTGATCACGGTCTCCACCAGATCCTGACGTCGAAATTGCAGCGCTGACAGATTGACCGCCACGACGAAAGGCGGCAAGCCGGCATCCTGCCAGGCGCGCGCCTGCCGACAGGCCTCGTTGAGCACCCAATTGCCGATCGGCACAATCAATCCCGATTCCTCGGCAATCGGAATGAACTTGGCCGGAGAAACCAGCCCGTCTTCGGGATTGACCCAGCGGATCAGCGCTTCGACCCCGACAATATTGCCCTCGACTAGATCGAGTTGCGGCTGGTAGTGCAGTACAAACTCGCCACGTTCCAGCGCACGGCGCAGGCGAGTTTCGAGGTGCAGATGCTCGACCGCCTGTCGGTTCATTGCCTCGGTAAAAAAACGGTGCGTGTTGCGCCCCGCCTGCTTGGCCTGATACATCGCGGTGTCGGCCTTACGCGTCAACGTGTCGAAATCCAGGCCGTCGTCGGGGTAGAGCGCCACGCCAATCGAAAAGGCGGTGGTCAGCGCATGGTTCTCAATGATGAACGGCTCGACCATGTGCCGTTGAATCTTCTCGGCCAAACGCGCGGCGGCGTCGCCGTCGCGAATGTCGTTGAGCAGAATGACGAATTCGTCGCCCCCCTGCCGGCTGATCGTATCAGACTCGCGCAGGCAGGCCCTGAGGCGCTCGACGACGGCCTTGAGTAGGGCGTCACCGACAGGATGACCGAGCGAGTCGTTGATCGTCTTGAAGCGATCCAGGTCGAGGAAGAGCACGGCCACCCGGCTCTGCATGCGGGCGGCCAGCGCCATGGCCTGCGCGAGGCGGTCGCGCAGTAGCATACGGTTGGGCAGTTGAGTAAGGGCATCGTGATGGGCGAGAAACGCGATGCGCTCCTGCGCTGCCTTGCGCTCGGTCATATCGGTAAAGGTGAGGACTGCCGCGCCCTGCCGGCGCTCGCCGTCACCCTGCAGTGGCGCGGCATTAATCCGCAGCCAGCGCAATTGACCATCGGCCGGGCGCACGCCCATTACGACCTCGCGCACCTCACGCCCCTGCACAGCGATCGTGGCCGGACAAGTCTCCGGCGTAAAGGGCGTGCCGTCCTCATGAATCCTGTCCAGCGGTACTGCGCAGAGATTGGCGCCGAACAGGGGATCGTGCGAACTGGCGAGGATTTCGACGGCGGCCCGGTTGGCGAAAACAACGACACCGTCCGCCGACAGGACAATCAAACCTTCGGCCATCGCCGCCACGACGCTGCGGAAACGCCCTTCGCTTTCGTGCAGACGGTCGAGGGTTTCGCGAAGCTCGCTGATATCCTCCTTGATGGCCAGATAGTTCGTCACCTTGCCATGAGCGTCCCGCAACGGCGCAATCGTGGCGCGTTCCCAGTACAGCGAGCCGTCGCGGCGCCGGTTCTCGAAGTCGCCGCGCCAACGACGCCCGGCCTTAAGGGCAGCCCATAACTCCCGATAGGTTGTCTCGCTCGTGCGTCCCGATTTGAGAATGCTCGGATTGCGACCGATCACCTCGTCACGTTGATAGCCGGTAATATCAACGAAGACTTCATTGACGTATTCGATGCGTCCCTCGGGGTCGGTGATGACGATCGAAGCCGGACTTTGCTGGACGGCCAGCGACAGTTTGTGTGACCAGGTCCGGGCCGCGTCCTGCGCCAGGCGGCTCAGCGCGGTACGCAAACCAAGCAGGAGCAGCGCCGTCAGCAAGACACCAACCAAAGCCGCGTAGTACGGCGTGAAGGCGTCGGCCCCGAGCGATGCGCGGGCACTTTCCGAAAGCGCACGGCTGACCCACGCGGTCGCCAACAAGCAGAACAGTCCGACGCCGAGGAGAATCACCCGGACGCGTGCAGCAAGAAAATTTGGTGAGTTTGCAGAGGTCATTGCGCTGATCAAAGTCGTCCCAGCCAGGAAGTACTGCGGAAGGGGCGACGGTACTACATGACGTCATGCTACTCAAGGAGCATCGTCGCTCCGCACAATGCCGACGCAAGCCGCACGCACGCGCTCTAGCGCCGCGTCGAGCAGCGCCCGCCGGCAACCGAAGTTGAGGCGCACCCAGCCCGGCAGGCCGAAGTCGGCGCCGCCCGAGAGCCCGACGCCGGCCGCCTCGAAAAAGCGCGCCGGATCGGCCACGCCGAGACCGCGAGCGTCGATCCACGCAAGATAAGTGGCCTCGACGTGGGTCATGGCAAGGCCCGGGATGCTGGTGATCACGCTTTCGAGGCGATCGCGGTTGCCGCGCAGGTAGTCAAGCAGGGCGGCCTGCCAAGCATCGCAATCACGGTAGGCTGCTTCGCAGGCGGCCAAACCAAGGACGTTGACGTGCGGCACGATGCCGTTCATCGCGCAGCTGAAACGACGGCGCAGGGCGGCGTCGGGAATCACCGCAAAAGCGCAGCCGAGGCCGGGAATGTTGTAGGTTTTCGACGGCGCCATTAGCGTGATGCTGCGCCGTGCGACCTGTGCGTCGAGCGTGGCCAGCGGCAAGTGCGGACGGTCGGCGTCGAGCACCAGATCGCAGTGAATTTCATCGGAGCAGACGATCAGGTCGTGGCGCTGGCAGAACTCGGCAAGTTGCGCGAGTTCGCCCGCCTCCCACGCCCGGCCGACCGGATTGTGCGGATGGCATAGGAGCAACAGGCGCGTCGCGGGGGTGAGCGCCTCCTTGAGCGCGGCAAAATCCCAGCCCCACCGCCCGTCCGCCAAGCGCAAGGGCACGGTCGTCAGTGCCCGGCCGCACAAGCGCGGCGCGGAGAGGAAAGGCGGGTAGACCGGGGTCGCCGTCAACACCCCGCCGTCGACCGCGCGACAGGCGACGTTCAGGCCGGTAACCAAGCCCGGCAGCCAGACCAGCCAGTCGGCCTCGACGTGCCACCGATAGGCGCGCTGCAAGTGCCCAAGCACCGCGTCGAGCAAGGCGGGCCGCGGTACGGAATAGCCGAACAGCCCTTGCGCGACACGCGCCTCGAGCGCCGCGACGATGGCCGGCGGCGCCGCGAAGTCCATGTCGGCCACCCACAGCGGGATGACATCGCGCCCAGCGTACTTGTTCCACTTGAGCGAGTCGCCGCCGGTGCGATCGATGAGCCGGTCGAAGTCGAATGAACTTACCACCGGCGCGCTCGCTGCCTTAGACGTCGAGGTGCGCGTAAAGCTGCGTCGACAGATAGCGCTCGCCGAACGAGGGAATGATCACCACCGTCAGCTTGCCGGCGTTCTCCGGCCGACGCGCGACTTCGAGCGCAGCCCAGACAGCAGCCCCGGACGAGATGCCGACCAGCAGGCCCTCCTCGGTCGCCATGCGGCGGGCGATGGCGAACGCGTCGTCGGCCTTGACGCACACCACCTCGTCATACACGGCGGTGTTCAATACCTTCGGCACGAAGCCTGCGCCGATGCCCTGGATCGGGTGCGGCCCCTTTTGCCCGCCAGAGAGGACCGGCGAGGCGTCGGGTTCGACGGCGATGATTTGCACGCCCGGCTTGCGCGCCTTGAGCACTTCACCGACCCCGGTGATAGTGCCGCCGGTGCCGATGCCGGCGACGAAAATATCGACTTGGCCGTCGGTGTCGCGCCACACTTCCTCGGCCGTCGCGGTGCGGTGAATCGCCGGATTGGCCGGGTTCTCGAACTGCTGCGGGATAAAGTAGCGGGCGTCGGCAGCGGCCATCTCCTCGGCGCGGCGGATGGCGCCACCCATGCCGTCCGGCCCGGGCGTGAGTACCAGTTCGGCGCCATAGGCCTTGAGGAGCAGACGACGCTCGCGGCTCATCGTTTCCGGCATAGTGAAGCAGCACTTGATGCCGCGCGCCGCGCAAACCATGGCCAGGCCGATACCGGTATTGCCCGAGGTCGGTTCCAGCACGATGGTGTCCGGGCCGATCTGGCCAGCCGCCTGCGCGGCGTCGAGCATCGCCATGGCGATGCGATCCTTGACACTGTGCGCCGGGTTGTAGAACTCGAGCTTGACCGCCACAGTGCCGTCGATGCCGGCAGACAGACGGTTGAGTTTGACGAGCGGCGTGTTACCGATGAGTTCGGTGACGTTGTTGGCGATCTTCAGGGACATTTTCGGCGCCTCCTTGATTGGACGTGACGTCATTAACCTTAGCTCAAAAATAGCTTGTAGGCCGGATTGTCGGTCTCATCCCAATGCGCGTAGCCGAGGTTCTTCAGGAAGGCCTTGTACTCGCCCATCTCGGCCGGCGCAACCTGCATACCAACCAGCACGCGGCCGTAGTCGGCGCCGTGGTTGCGATAGTGAAAAAGGCTGATGTTCCAGCCGGCGCTCATCTTGTTCAGGAAGTTCATCAGGGCACCCGGACGCTCGGGAAACTCGAAACGGTAGAGAATCTCGTTGTCGACCTGCGGCGAATGGCCTCCGACTAGGTGCCGCAGATGACCCTTGGCCATTTCATCGTCGGTCAGGTCGAGGGTAGCGTAATCGTGCTTGCGCAACTGTTCGACGAGTTTTAGGGACTCGGTGCGCGAGGCGACCTGAACACCGACGAACACGTGCGCCTGCTGTGCATCGTTGTAGCGGTAATTGAATTCGGTGACGTTGTGCGAACCGATCAGCGAGACGAACTTCTTATAGCTGCCGGGCTTCTCGGGCAGCGTCACGGCCAGGATGGCCTCGCGCTGCTCGCCGATCTCGGCGCGCTCGGCAACGAAACGCAGGCGGTCGAAGTTGGTGTTGGCGCCGGAAGCCACCGCAACCAGCGTCTTGTCTTTGAGTTTGTGCCGTGCCGCATAGGCCTTCGCCCCAGCGATCGCTAGCGCGCCGGAAGGCTCGAGAATCGAGCGCGTATCCTCGAAGACGTCCTTGATCGCCGCGCAGATGGCGTCGGTATCGACGAGGATAACTTCGTCGATCACCTCGCGGCAGACGCGGAAGGTTTCCTCGCCGACGAACTTGACCGCGGTACCGTCGGCGAACAGGCCGACCTGATCGAGCCGCACGCGCTTGCCGGCGGCCAGCGAGCGGGCCATGGCGTCGGCATCGACGGTCTCGACGCCGATGATCTTGGTCTCCGGACGCAAGCGCTTGATGTAGGCGCCAACCCCAGCTGCCAGCCCGCCACCGCCTATCGCGACGAACACGGCGTGGATCGGCTTGCTGTGCTGGCGAAGGATTTCCATGCCGATAGTGCCCTGCCCGGCGATCACGTCCGGATCGTCGAAGGGATGCACGAAGGTCAATTTTTCGGCTTTCTCGAGGGCCACGGCATGGGTATAAGCCTCATCGTAGGAGTCGCCGACGAGGACCACCTCGCCGCCCCGGCTCCTGACGGCTTGCACCTTGATCTGCGGCGTCGTCGTCGGCATCACGATCACCGCACGGCAACCGATCTTCGCCGCCGCCAGCGCGACGCCTTGTGCATGGTTGCCGGCCGAGGCGCAAATGACGCCGTGCTTGAGCTGCGTTGGCGATAGCTGGGCGATCTTGTTATAAGCGCCGCGCAGCTTGAAGGAAAACACCGGCTGCATGTCCTCGCGCTTGAGAAGCAGTCGATTGCCGATCCGCGCCGACAGATTCGGCGCCAGTTCCAGCGGCGATTCGATGGCGACGTCATAGACCTGCGCGTTGAGGATTTTTTCGAGATAATCCGGGTGCATGGCAGTATCTTTTCTTTTGGGAAACCGATGATTTTAGCAGCTGCAGCGGCATGACGTGGCTAAACCTCAGCGCCGAGACAGGTTTATGGGGATTGTTTCTGTCCAGTTTTCTCGCCGCAACAGTGCTGCCGGGCGGCTCGGAAGCGTTGCTCTTTGCGCTGCTCAAGCAGTATCCAGCGGCGTTCTGGCCAGCACTCGAAGTGGCCACGCTGGGCAATACACTGGGCGCCCTCTCCTCCTACGCGATCGGTCGCTGGCTACCGAAATGGCGGCAACTCGAGCAGTTGCCTCAGCTTGAGCGCGTGCGCCGCTGGGGCTCGCCCATATTGCTGCTCGCCTGGGCGCCATTGATCGGTGACGCGCTATGCCTGGCGGCCGGCTGGCTGCGCCTCAACTGGCTGGCGTGCGCACTGTTCATTGCCGTCGGCAAGTTCGCCCGTTACTGGCTGGTGGCGCAGGGCGCCCTCTGGTAGGCGCCCCGGCGCTCAAACGCCCTTGTCGTTCGGCGTCAGAAGGAGCCGCTTGAGCAGCTCGCTCATCGGCAGCTGGAGATTGCTGCCCTTGGGCGGGATCGGCGAGGCAAACCACTTGGCGTAGATTCTTTCCAACTCCCCGCGCCGCATCAGGCCGACCAGCGTCTCGTCGACCAGTTGCTTGAACGCCGGATCGTTGCGCCGAAACATGATGGCGTACGGTTCAAAGCCAAAGTTCTCGTCGATAGCGACGAGACGGGCACGCTCGGCTTCCGGCACGTTCATCAGCAGCCCCTGCAATACCACGTCGTCGAGCACCAGCACATCGGCTTCGCCGCGCAGCAGCTGGCGCAGGGCATCGGCATGATCGCGCCCCTGCCGATAGGCGAGCGCCAGCCCCTGCCGCGCGGCCGCGCTCTTGACGTAGTTCTCCGAGCCGGTTCCCGCTGCGCTAACGACAACCTTGCCCTTCATGTCGGCGAGCGCGCGAATTCCTGCGTCTTTCCTGACTACCACCTTGACGCCGGCGACGAAGGTCGTAACGCTGAAAGCGACATAGCGCTGGCGCTGCTCGGTGTTGCTAGTCGATCCGCATTCCAGGTCGATCGTTCCCGCCTCGAGCATCATCTGTCGCGAACTCACCGTCACCGGCACTGGCACCACGGTGAGATTCGGCCGAGCGAGCCGGCTCTTGATGGCCTCGGTCAGGTATCCGCACAAGTCCCAGGAATAGCCGATCGCCTGGCCACCTGCATCAACGTAAGAGAAGGGGATCGCCGCCTCGCGGTAGCCGACGTAGATCGTATCGTTCGCTCGGATTTTCTCGAGCGTGCCCGAAGACGCACGCGGCGCCTCCTGCGCCAGCCCGCTGATGCTGCCAAACAGCAGGGCGACGCCGAACAGAAAGGTATTGAGAATGGCTGCTCCGCGCATTGCGTTCACTCCCCTTTCCCAGCCGATCGCACCGATTCGCGCACGATCAGCCACTGGCCATTTTCCTTGCGCCACTCGAGCGCCTTCTCGGAGGTATCGCGATAGCCGTCGGCGACATAAACTTGGCGGAAGGTGGCGACCGCTTGCTCGGGGCCACGCAGGCGCAGTGCCAGGTTCTGTAGTTCAAGGTTGATGCCGTTGGCCTTACCGAGGCGTTGCTCGCGCTGGCGCGTCCAAGTTTCGCGATTGATGCCCGCCTCGGGTGTGAAGTCGGGGGCGTAGAAAGTCAGGTAGCGCTTGACGTCGCGCGCCGTCCAGGCCGCCTGCCAAGCACTGACTCGACCACCCAGCTCTGTTTCGGCGCCGGCAACACCCGTGTTCTGGGCGGCAGCGGGCGCCGTGGCCGGCGGCGCCGAGACGATCGCGGGCGCCATGCCCATCGGCCGGCGGCCGGCGACGATGCTGTCCCGCGAACTCTCCTGCGCTTCCCTGGCCTTGCGCCCCAGTTCCTGGCGATCAAGGGTGGTATCGCTGGGCGCTGTCGGCGGACACAGTTGCGTCATATCGACCACGGCCAAATCCTGAGCTTCCGGCGCGTTGTCTTCGTCGACGCGCTTGAGTCCCAGTTGTTCAAGCAGACGCCCCATTCCGGCGTAGCTGCGCAGGTAGGCCTCCGACAGGTCGATGTCGGCATTGACCTGGGCGCGCCGGGCGTCGAAGAATTCGTTTTGGATGTTGAGCAGGTCGAGCAGGGTGCGCTGTCCGATGTTGAACTGGTCGCGATAAGCGGCGCGCGTTTTTTCAACGAGAGTGACCTGGGTCCCGATGAAACCGAGTTGGTCGTTCAGGCGCAGGGTCTCGTTGTAGGCGATGGAGAGCGTCTGGCGTGTGTCGCGGCAGGCTTTCTCGCGCTGGTCGAGCGCGGTGTTCTTGCGCTCGCGGTACTGCCGGCTGCGCGCTGCGTCCGAGCCGCCGTTGAAGAGGTTGTAGCTGAGCACCGCCTCGACCACCGACTGGTCGCGCTTGCCCGCGACGGCCAGTTCGTTGTTGCTGTTGTCCTGGCGTGCGCGCAGTTCGAGCTTGGGCATGAAGCTGGCGCGCCGGCCTTCGAGATCGTATTGCGAGGCTTCGATGTTTTCGATCGCCGCGCGCAGCGCGGGGTTGTGCTGCAAGGCCGCGCGCAAGGCGGTGTCCACGTTCTCCGGCAGGGCGTTGGCCAGTTGGCCAGGCGCAAACATGACCTTGGCCGGCTGCTCGCCAACCAGGCGCACATAGCGCGCCGTGACGTCGTGCAAGTTGGCGTACGCCGTGGTCAGATTGACATCGGCCAAGGCCAGGCGGCTGCCCGCCTGATCGACGTCGACGCGGCGGCCGACGCCGGACTCGGCGCGCTGAGTCAACTGCTCGAGGGCGGTGTTGTGCTGCAGATAGTTTTCTTCGGCGAGTACCACCAGGTTCCGGCTGCGCACCACGTCAAGATAGGCGCGCGCCGCTTCGAGCGCGATGTTCTCGGAAGCGTCGAGCAGCTCGAAATAGCGGACCAGTTTTGCCTTGCCGAGCCGCTTGACCTCGCTGGAGGTCGCAAAGCCGTCGAACACCATCTGAGTGAGGCTGAGCGTCGTGCCACGGCGGGTGTATTTGCTATCGATGCCAGCGCCGGGCTGGTTGAGCGTCTCGCGTCCAGCACCGGTCGTCAGATCGAGACGTGGCAGAAAGCCGCCCCGCGCCACGCCGACCTCCTCGTCGGCTTCGCGAAAGGCGTGCCAGCGGACGAGCACTTCCGGGCTGTGCAGCACAGCCGCCTGAACGGCGTCCTTCAGGGTCTGGTACGGCTGAACCTCGGCGCCGGCTGGGGCGATGAAGATGCCGGACAGGACGATCGCCAAGGCAGTACGCAACAGCGCGTTCTTGCTCTTTATCTTTTGCATGTTTATCCCCCGCAGGGCAATATACTCAGGGCACGTTATCGAAGTAGCGGATTATACGTAGCTCAGGAATTCCCTACGTGCATAAAGTCACGCTTTCCGGACCGCCCCGCCTTGTCGACGCCCCATCCGCCAACCTCCGGTGAAATGATTTTTCGCCGCGCCGCCGTCGCTCTGCTGCTGGTACTGGCGGCCTGGTGCGCGGCCGCCCCGCTTGATCCCGCGCGGCAACAGGAAATGCTTCTGGCCCGCTTCGGCCCAGCCCGCATCCTTTTGCTCAAAGCTTGGCAACAGCTGATAAGTTCGGCGAGAGCGCTAGATGACGATGCCAAGCTCAAGCGCGTCAATGACTTTTTCAACCGGAACATCGTTTTTGATGACGACATCAGTATTTGGCAACAAAGCGATTACTGGGCCACGCCGCTCGAGACGATCGGCAAGGGGCGTGGCGACTGCGAGGATTTCGCGATCGCCAAGTATTATTCTTTGCGCGTACTCGGCATCCCGGTCGGCAAGATGCGCCTGATCTACGTTAAGGCTACGCTCGAAACCGCGAGCGGACCACTGCAGCAGGCGCACATGGTGCTCGCCTACTACGCCAGTCCCGGCGCCGAGCCGCTCGTACTCGACAACCTGGAGTCCCGCATCCGCCCCGCTTCGCAACGTGCTGATCTGCATCCAGTATTCAGCTTCAATAGCCAGGGAATCTTCGCCGGCATTTCCGGCCGGCAAGCTGCCAGCGCCGGCGGCACCGGCCGCCTCTCGCGCTGGGAAGACCTGATGCGGCGCGCCCGCGAAGAAGGCTTCGAATAGAAACGTTTGACTGAGGAATCACGCCATGTCGATGTATCGCCAACTCTGGCTTGCCATCATCACCAGCACGCTGCTGGCGCTGGGCGGCAGTCTGTTCGCCTCGATGTTGAGCGCGCGCGGCTATCTGGAATCGCAACTCTCAATCAAGAATTCGGATAACGCGCTGGCGCTGGCGCTTTCGCTGAGCCAGAGTCACCCTGACCCGATCTCGGTCGAACTCGCGGTTACCGCGCTATTCGATAGCGGGCATTACGAGTTGATCCGCGTCACCGATCCGCTCGGCAAGACGCTCGTTGAAAGAACCGCGCCGCTCGGCGACTTGGAAGCTCCAGCGTGGTTCGCCCGACGTTTGCCGATCCACGCCGTTCCCGGCGAGGCCCAGATCAGCCATGGCTGGCAGCAGTTCGGCACCGTCACCCTGATCAGCCACAGCCGCTATGCCTATGGCGCGCTCTGGAAGAGCGCTTGCGAAATGACCATGGCGCTCGCGCTAGCCGGGCTAATCGGCGGCTATCTCGGGTCGCTCGTCCTGCGCCGCCTGCGTCGCCCGCTGACTGCTGTGATTGCGCAGGCCACGGCCATTACCGAGCGGCGCTTCGTCACCATTGACGAACCGGCTGTTCCAGAGCTCAAGCAACTGGCGGCTGCGATGAACGCTACTGTCGGACGGCTAAAAGCGATGTTTGAGGAGGAAGCGGCACGCCTCGAAATGGTCCGCCGTGAGGCTAACTTCGATTCGCTGACGGGGCTCGCCAACCGCGATCACTTCATGGCTCGCCTGCGCCAATCGCTCGATGCCGAGGATGCCGCCAACGGTGCTCTCCTCCTTGTCCGCCTAGCCGATCTAGCCGGCGTCAATCGCCGCCTCGGCCGTGCCGCCACGGATGACTTGCTGCGCCGAACTGGCGCAGCACTCAACCACTGCGCCGAACAATCCAGCCAGGGCATCGCGGCGCGCCTCAACGGCGCGGATTTTGCGGTCATGCTGCCGGGCGAAAGCAACGCTCGCGCAGTTTCTGCCGAGCTCCTCAGAACACTCATCGAGGTCGCCACACCCTTTGTCAAAGACGAAACGGCAGCCTCGATCGGTACCGGGATCTATAGCCACGGCATGGAGCTGGGAACGCTGCTTTCCCGTGTCGATTCGGCCTTGGCCAGTGCCGAAGCCACGGGCAGCAACGCCGTGCGCGAAGTGGAAACCGACGCGCCCGACGAACTGCCGCGCACGTCCGAGCAGTGGTCGCAAATGATCCATCGCGCTCTGGACCACCAATGGGTGCGTCTGGTTTCCTTTCCAGTGATCGATCTTGCCGGTAGGCTGTCGCACCGCGAATGCCCGTTGCGCCTGATGTTCGACGAGAAAGGCGAATGGATACCGGCCGGCCGTTTCCTGCCTATTGCCGAGCGCCTCCGACTGACCCCGGCGCTTGATCTGGCCGCGGTCAGCCTCGGCCTGCAGGACCTGAAATCGCAACCGGAGCTGGCGGGGCTAGCGATTAATCTCTCGGCCAGCTCGGTCGCCGACGCGAATTTCCGCAGGCAACTACTGGCCCTGCTCGGCGCACAGCGTGACCTAAGCTCCCGCCTTTGGCTGGAAGTAGCCGAGAGTGGTGCGCTCAAGCATCTCGACATGTTCCGCGACCTGTGCTACCGCCTCAAAGCGCTCGGCTGCCGTATCGGCCTTGAACACTTCGGACACCAGTTCAGCCAGATCGGCCTGTTGCACGACTTGGGCCTTGACTACCTAAAAGTCGACTCGAGCTTTATCCGCGGCCTGGAGAGCAACGCCGGCAATGCCGCTTTCCTTAAGGGGCTCGCCAGCATCGCGCACAACATCGGCCTGCAGGTAATCGCCGAAGGCGTAGTGAGCAGTGCGGAATATGACGCGCTAACTAGCATCGGCTTCGACGGTGCCACGGGACCGGCGGTAAAATTTCCGACGGCCTGAAAAACAGGCCCGCCGAGACGGGTCTGTTTCGATGGACAGCAAGAATATTTGGCCGCTCCCCTGTCGTTCTTGGTCAGTCCGTAACCAGCTTGGCTTTGGTCAAAAGGTCCTGGATGATCTGCTGATCCGTAGTAAACGAACCCACAAGATTGACGCCCTGCAACGCGATAATCTGATCAACGCCAGCGGCATGTGACTGAACGTTGACAGTCGTGGTATTGGTACCTGCGTTGTAGTTAAAGTGGAGATAACTCCCAAGGTTTCCCGGGGAAGTTCCGGTATGAGATTCGCCCACCAGCAGGTCACGCAGATCGAGGATGTCGCCACCGCTCGCCGGCAGCGCGGTATTGAAGTCGGTAATCGTATCTTGGGCGGGAGTCGCCGTCGTCCCGTGATCATTTAGCGTCCAGCGGAAAGTATCGGCCCCGAGACCGCCGGTCATCGTGTCGTTGCCCGCGCCACCAATAATGATGTCGTTACCGGCGGTGCCGACGATGGTGTCATTCCCCGCGCCGCCCATCGCTCGCGCCACATCCAGGTACAAGGTACCGGTGGCCACATCGCCGTCCTTATCGATCAGCTGAGCCCCGACACTCTCTGTGTAGGCGCCGGAAACGGCCAAGGTTGAAGGGCCCGTATAGGAGTACGAACCACTATCCATGTTGATCAGGAACGTACCGCCATGCGAGGTATGAACCGTCAGGGCATCCGCAGTCGAGTCCCAGGTCGAGGTCGTGCCATTGACACTGGTAATCGCATGGGAGGTGTTGTCATAAGTGTATTGCACACCATCGACCGACACATAATGGACGTAACCCCCATCCGCACCAAGCCCGGAACCGCTGGCAACAATCGCGCCATCAAGGAATCCGCCCGTCGTCGGCGTATTCGGTACTGTCGCCTGCAACTGCGCCGACAACTGGCTCCAGTTGGTCACAACGATAGCGTTAGTATCAGTACTCGTAGCGCCGTTGTAGGCAATCGGATCGATGTAGTACTGGCTCGTATGGGTCACGTGATCGTACGACGCGGTGCTGCTGTACGGACCTCCCATACCGAAAGCGTATGAACTAATGGTGTTCTGGATCAGGAAGCTCTGCCAGTTAGCCTGTTCGGACGCCTGAATGCCGGTATCGGTGCCCGATTGATCGTAGCCGGTCCCGTTGGTCGTTCCGGTCAGTCCTGAGGTAGTCCCGGAACCAAAGGTCGGCAAACCGTCGGTAAGGAAGTACGAAACATTCTGCGCGCCGTCAATCTTGCCCGTATTCGCAAACGCTGTCTCCGCAATTGCCAAGGCTGCGTCATAGTTGGTGCCTCCCGTTGCCGTCAGCGTCGCAAGGTAGGCCTTGGCATTCGCCACCGATTCCCAAGTGTTGCCGTGTGCTGTCGCACTGTCGCTGAAAGTCACGAGTCGAACAGCTACATTGCCCATGCCAGCATAAGAATCTAGCAGGGTGTTGATGGCCTGCACAGCAGCCGCCAAACGGGTCATGGTTACCCCATTAACAACCGCATCGTCGGTCGCCATGCTACCCGAGAGATCCAGCACAAGTTCAACGTTGGTACTCTGTGGCTGCAGCACAATCGCCTGATGTGGTGCATTGAGGATCGGTACGCTGTCCTCGATATTTACGGTCAGCGTGCTTGCCGTTGTCGCGATCCCATCCGATACATTCACTCCAACATTGAGGCCAATCACGTTTGCGCCGCTGCCAGTAGCCTGATCGACCGGACCCGACAAAGTCACGGCGTACGCGCCGCTATTGGTCATATGGACCCGGAGCACCTCCGAGCCATGGGCCGAACCAACCAGGTCAGTGCCCGCTGTACCTCCGCTCCATGTCACTGATTGACCGCCAGAAGTAACGCCCGTCGGCCCGCTCAGCGAAATACTGAAACTGGAGCTATCGGAATCAGTGATCGTGAGGTTGCCGGTCGCCACTTTTTGTTGCGGGAAAGTGTCCCCAGACGCAGCTGGAAGCCCGTTGGCAAGCAGATTTTCCGAAACCGAAGTCGTAGCGCCTGCACCAACTACGGGCGCGGCATCAAGCCTGTCAGTATCAGTCGCAACGTTGCCCGCCGTGTCGCTCACCGTCGCGTGAATGAGATAACCGAGTCCGGGTGTAATCCACACTGCATTGGCGGGTACGCTCGCCGTCCATGTTCCGCCTGCAGCCACTGTCCCGATCACTGTGCCCAATACCGTACCCGAAGCGTTCAGCACATCCACCGTCACTGTCCGGCCAACTTCCACGCTCGAGGTCACACCACTGATCGTAAAGCCGGCAGCCTTGTCCGTAGCGCTGATCGACGCGTATTGGTTGGCATCGGTGGTCAGCGGACTCTGGCTTTCGCCGGCTATCGTCTGAATATCGATCGTCGCGACGGTGTCCACCGTATAGGGATGGCTCGCCGTAGCGGTCGCGGCGTTGCCCGCCGTATCGTGCGCCGTGACGCTTGCGCCGACGTTG
>Ga0209125_1001546_pt1 | contig 20918 bp, 37 predicted proteins | sample BarGraIncub1131A_FD_184503 | JGI IMG/M metagenome (GOLD analysis project Ga0209125, IMG submission 184503) | Arctic peat soil microbial communities from Barrow, Alaska - Barrow Graham LP Incubations 11-31A (SPAdes) (version 2) | ecosystem: Environmental > Terrestrial > Soil > Wetlands > Peat...
TGTCTAATGTTTGCGAAGGGAATGTAGTTAAGTGCCCAGTTTGTAGTCAAGAACATTCTTATGAAGAAAAGACAGAAGAAGTTGAAGTGGTTATTGATTATTATGGATAATGAGAGATATACGCAGGAGGAACTTTTTTCAAGTTCCTCTTCTTTTTGTCCGTTTTGCTATTTACAAATATATTATATTCGTGTTATAATGGGGTGACCACTAATTTTAATTAATATATTGTCGGAATTTAATCACATAAATATAATATATAATGCTTGCAATTAATTCAGAAATCTATATAATAAGAAGTAGTTAAAGAATACATATATTAAAGGAGTGTTGACAATGTTATTTATTAAAAAGGTTGGAAACAGATATTATAAGGAAATGAGATTTGACTTCAGATCATTACCTATTAAACGAGTAGAGGCTGAAAAAATGTTATTAGAAGGAACTGCCGAATTAATCAAAAACTTTACATGGGAAAGACCAGAAGAAGAAATACAAGAGGAAGTAATACAAGAAAAGCCTAAAAATGTTTTTGACATTACCGCACGAATTCAAGCCAAAAAGGAGAGGGAGTCAACACAGGCAGCACAGATAAAATTCAAAAATGATTATCTACCATTCTTAAATAAAAATGATCTTGAGATCCTTTTACATTCAGAAGAGAATGAACTAGGTGAAAATATAGTTAAAATATGCATGAGAATAGATTTAGAAAAAGTTCTCAAGTAGAGAAGCTGAAAGGCTTCTTTTTTTTGTCTGGTTTTAATAATGATCATGATTTAATCATCATATAGCAAAACACCTGCCACAGAATGGCATCTCTAAGACGTTTGGAGAGTATAGGCGTTATAATCTTACACTGAATAGGTTTTTAATGGAGTACAGAGCAATCTAAAAATAAACTATGACAGTAATATAATAAAGTGTTGACATTAGTTAGAAATGGCATTATAATAATACTCATAAGGTTATTTGAAAGGCGGTTATACATATGACGAATTTAGTAATGAATGATCAATTAAAAGGTATTGAGCTTTATTTCGAGGGTAAACCAAATCAAACAGTTATTTCGAGTCTTAAAGGTGCAGGTTTTCGTTTTCATGGCGGTAAGGTATGCTGGTATGCTAAACAATCTGAAAAAACTATGGTTGAAGCTCAGAAGTATATAACAGCACAGGCAGATCAAGCAGAAGAAAAATCGCCTTTAGCCCTTGTTTCTAAAATTGAAAAGGTAATTAAAAATAATATTCTTTCTTCCTTATGGGACTTAACACGCTTCACAGAGCTAGAAGTTGATAAAAAATTAGATACAAAAGCAATCGCAGCAGAAGCCCGGAAACATGCAAGAAGTCGTTTCCCTATGGTTAAATTCTCAGTGACTAGCACATACTCAAGTATTAGTTTTCATATTATGTCTAGCCCATACGAAAAAGAGAGCAGTTATTTAAATGCTATTCAAAACTACTGCACAAAGTTTCTAGAATCATATAACTACTGCACATCATATGATCCATACGGTGATTATGGAAGTTCTTACAGTTTCTACGGTGCAAGAGCATCTATAGATTATGACTACACGCAAACAGAACAAACTGAAGCAATTAAAAAAGACATGTTAGAATTTGATACTAAAAATGCCGAAAGTGAAAAAGTAGAAGAAGACAAAAAAGAAGCAGATTTTCAATTGTATCTAATCAAACAGGCAGAAGAAAAAATCTCACACCAAGAGAGACAAACAGAAGAGCAAAGACAAGTACAAGAAATTTATAACAGCATCACTGTAACGGACATAACAGAAGGTGCAGAATATTTTGTAATTGGTTCAGAATTTGCACACATGAACAAAGTATGCACTCTTGACGAATATAAAGAAGAAGTCAAACAGGGAGAATTTGAACTTCAAACAGTTAAAATTAACAAGGAAGTACATTTTCAAACAGCAGAAGCACTTGAATATTTTTCTAATATGTTCCTGAATGACTTTGATTTTTTAGCACAAACTGGCGGAAGTTATACAGATGACGTTAGAGTTAATACCATGACAGACTATGACAACATGACAAGAGAAGAGCGAGAGACGGTTATATTTAACCTGTATGGAGTTGCAGTATATTATAACAATGAGCTACAATTCGTTATAGATGCTCAAGGATTTAGCTATGCACGATATGTAGGACTTGTTAGTAACGCAACAATCAAAAAGACTGATCCAGTTAAACAACTTGTAAACAAAGAAGAAATACAAGAACTGAAAGACAAAGCAGAAACACTGGAGGAATTGTCAGTAACAGTTATAACAGACAATGAACTTGTTAAGGTATGGAACACTGACAAATGGAACGAATACAAAGACTTGATGAAAAAGCAACTAAGCGAAAATAATTTTAAACTAACAAAGTCAATCATTCAACAATTGCCGGAAAGGGCTGGGGAATTAAAGGTTAGTATGTATAGACTATTACGTGAAGTAGACAGCATACAAAGCCAATTTGAGACTGCAAACTTGCAGCAGGGCCAAAAGGTAACACTCTTCTATATATCGGACTTTGGAGGCATTGTCAATCAAATGGTAACACTTGACGAAGTGACCAACACAAAATACGCACAACACGACAAAGCAGTAAAACTGACATTCACACCAAGGGGCAAGCGCAAGCAATATTATAACTACTTCTATAGTACCCTGATTGTATATGAGGGATGGCTAGAGCTACCAACAGAAGTTTTAAACACTGTGGAAAAGTCAAGCGACTTCACTATAACAAAATCAAAATACCTCAGTTGTGACAAAAAGCAATATGACGAAATCTTACAACACTATGAAGCACAGGGACTAAAGCCATTAATTAACACTTATAAACCTACTTTCTAATCTTTATAACAGAACTGTTATAACAGTTCATGACTTCCAGTTTATAAGGGTTCTGAATAAAAACCCTTAAACGAGTATAACAGAACCTATATAACAGAACGAGTATAACAGAACGTACACACAGAATTTTTATAACAGGAGGCAAAATATGTTTGATAATGAATTCTATCCTACACCTAGTAAACTAATTCGGGATATGTTAGCAGGTTTAGACTTTAAATATATTAACTCTGTACTTGAACCAAGCGCAGGAAAAGGTGACTTAGTAGATGCAATATTAGAGAAATTTAAATATGCTCATAGTTCATATTATAACAGGGAAGCTATATACGATCTTGATACAATTGAGATAGACCAGAATTTACAATTCATTCTACAAGGTAAAAAGCACAGGGTAGTACATAACGATTTTTTAACATTTGAGAGCTACAAAAGCTACGATGCAATAATTATGAACCCACCTTTTTCTGTTGGCGATAAGCACCTTTTAAAAGCCTTAGAGATGCAAGAATCAGGAGGGCAAATTGTTTGCTTATTGAATGCGGAAACAATCAAAAACCCTTATAATAATATCAGAAAGGAATTACTTGACAAATTAGACAAGTATGACGCTAATATAAAATTTATAACAGATGCATTCATAAACGCAGAAGTTAAAACAGGAGTTGAAATTGCCCTAATTTCTATAACAATCCCTAAAGTAGAACATTCTAGTATTATTCTTGAGGGATTAAAGCAAGAAGAAAAACACAGAGCAGATGTTCATAACAGCAACGATATTATCAATGCCGACTTTTTAAAAGGAATCGTGCAGCAATACAACTTCGAAATTAAAGCAGGATTAAAATTGATTGCTGAGTATAATGCAATGGGTCAATTAATACTAAATTCACTTAACACAAACGAATATAACAGAACACCTATATTGCAATTAACTGTAGATGATGAAGATAAAAACTGTAGTAAAGAAAACGCATATATTAAAAAGGTTAGGTCTAAATACTGGGGTGCATTATTCACCAACGAACAATTTATGGGTATGTTTACTTCTAATCTAAGGACTAAATTCTATTCAAAAATTAAAGAATTGAGGGACTATGATTTTAGTCTTTATAACATCTATACTATTAAAATTCAATTAAACAATGAAATGGTTAAAAGTGTAGAAGAAACCATACTAAAATTATTTGATGAGTTCTCTTACCAGTCATCATGGGATAAAGAATTTTCTAAGAACGTGCATTATTATAATGGTTGGAAGACAAACTCATGCTGGAAAGTGAATAACAGAGTTATAATAAGGCTTCAAGGCTTTAATACTTATGATGGATCTATTGAATATGGTTATAGGGTAGTAGATAAATTATCCGATATGCAGAAGGCTATTAACTTTCTTGATGATGGTTTAACTGAAGATGTCAATATTAAGGAAACTTTGGATTTCGCCAGAGGTTATGAAGATACTAAAAAAATTCAATTAAAGCATTTTACTGTGACATTTTATAAAAAAGGTACATGCCATATAGAATTTTCTAATCTTGATTTACTACATAAGTTTAATTTGTTTGGATCACAGCGTCACAATTGGCTCCCACCTAGTTATGGTAAGAAAAATTATAACAGCATGACAAAAGAAGAGAAGGTTATTATTGATGACTTTGAAGGTAAAGAAAGTTATCAGAATGTCATGAATAATACCGATTACTTTATAGTGGAGACTTCAAAATTATTAATGTTATCATAGTTTTAAAATACCCAACGTTGGGTATTTTCCTTTTATCCTCATTTACCTCCCACAGAAATACACCTTAAATCCATCAAACACCACAAACTAATACTAACTCATCACTCAAACACTAAACCCTCTACAATCGCCCTTTGTACGTCTCTCATTCAATTAATCATAATTATTATTGAATTGTTTGTGAAATCATACAGAAAGATAGGACTATTTAATTACAGTAATATAATATTTACCTATTGCAATTACTTTATAAACTGATATAATAGTAAATAGATAAGGAGTTAAAAAGGAGTTGGCAGAAATGAAAAGATGCATTTGTTGCAGGGATACATACGAGGATCAATTCATATCACGCTATGAAACTTTAGACAACGATAAGCAAGTTATTACCCTTTGTGAATTTTGTTGGGAAGAGCACTCAGAATTTGATGATGAAAAGAATTTACCTTATATCATGTTTGGTCAAGACTTCTATCCTTCAGAACTTTTATAACATCAGTAAAACAACAAATGTATAATTATGCATAACAGAATCCCATAAAAGGGAAATTTCATGCTATTGTTGTGCTAGGGAATTGGAGCATACGGGAGTATATGGAAGCATGAGGAAGGTAATTATTTCGTTATTAATTAGATATAATAATTTGACTTTCTAACTCTAGTATGGTATAATTATATGTAGAGTAATTTTAAGGATGTGAAGTAAATTGATTGTCTGATAGTATTAATCACCCAATACATAGGATTTTATAAATAAACCAATGGAGGTAAATTTAATGATGGCTATAGTAAACAAAGAAAAGTTTATATTAATTGTTACTTTAAGACTTGCAGGGTATTTAATGCAAAGAGGATTCCCTATCATGGACATGAGGCCAGATGAAAATGGATCAAACAGAAAGGTTTTCATTTTTAATAATTCAGCACAAATACAAGATGCAATGAATGACTATAGAACTATTAAGAAATAAATAAGGAGAATAAATTATTGGGTACAAATGCAGAACAAATTAACGCACAAATGAATAACATTATACATTTTAGTGATTTAGTTACACTACAAAATATAATGAGTTGGAAATATGGAGACATGATTTTAGGCACAGCAGGTACAGGGAATGGCAAAAGTTACTTCATCAAGAATGATCTATATGACTATTGCAAAGCTCATAATATGACTATTCTTTTCCTAACAAATAGAAATATTCTAAAAGCACAATTCTTACAGGAAATAAAAACAGACAAGAAACAAGATGTTATAACCATCATGAACTATCAAAAAGTAGAAACAATGCTTATGTATAATGTACCAATGGAGCAATATGATTTTATTGTTGCCGATGAAATTCATTACATATTTGGAGATGCGGATTTTAATAGGAATACTGAATTAATTATTGAATGGTTAATTGATATAAATTGTTCCGTAAAGATTCTTCTTTCTGCCACAAGTGAACATATTAAAAACTACTTAGAGGTACATAGAAAAATACCATTGATAAACTATTCTATTGAGAGAAATAACAATCACATAAATAATGTTTACTTCTATGAGAATAATGATGTCTTAATGAAAATGCTTTTTGAATTGCCACCAGATGAGAAAGCAATTTATTTTGGTAATGCGGATAAAGTATATCAAGCAAGTCAAGATTTATCAGATGCAGAGTTCTTATGTAGTACAAATAGTAGATATAGTAAAAGCTCTAACATAGATATAACTGACCAAATTGTAGAGAGTGAAAAATTTGAGTGTCAGGTGCTATGTACTACAAGTGTATTAGATAATGGTGTGAGTATCAAGGATGAAGCTGTAAAGCACGTAATAATAGACTACTTTGATATAGATACAATAATACAATGTATAGGTAGAAAAAGAGTCTTATACGAAGGTGATAAGATTAATATTTATATAAGGAATAGGAGCAGCAAAAGTTTGAAAATGAGTTTAACTAATTTTAATCTCCAGATTGCACAGGTTAAATACCTAAAAGATTATGGAGTAGAGGAATTTGTAAAACAGTATGGGAGAAAAGATTTAAGCCATTGCATTAATTTAATTACAGATAATGAAGGAAAAACTAATCTAAAAAGAAATGACATAATGTACATAAAACAACTCAAGAATATTGAGAGTGCAGAACTAATGATTGCTAGTAGTTTTGATCTTATTGTTTGTCAAAAGCTAAACATAGACCATGACAAAATAAAGTATTTAGAGAATGAATATGATGTCTTAACGCTGTCAGATATCATTAGTCAATACATAGGATTAAAAATGTTTGATGAGGAAAGGGATGACTTTAAAAGATTGTTAATGGATAAATTGTTTCATACTCCAGATGCTAGTCATGGAAGTTTAGGTATGAAAAGTATTAATTCTTTGTTTAATGATAATGGATTGGATTTTAAGGTAAAGTCTAAAACTGATAACTCTAGAAAATCTAATAATTTTAGAAAAGTATATTGGATAATAACAGATTATTAGTAACTCTAATATAATTTTAGTACTTATTAATGCTATCTATTGGTATATCAATAAGGTGCATATATCTGTACAATAACGACGAAACAGGAACGTACGGTCACATTTTTTGCCAAAAATATTTCCTTAATGTCCAAAAAATTCTCACGAATTTTATTGTCCATAATTGTGATTTTATTACTTTTCTTTATGAAAATTATATATAATATTTTTCTTTACTTCACGCCCACTTAATGTTATTATTATACATATGGTAATGATAATATTAGATGGATAGAAAGGAGATAAATTAATTATGCATGAAATTATGGTTAAAGAATTATGTACCTTTTTAGTATCATAGGTTATAATTAAAAGGTAAAATAGACCGAATAAGGAGTTTTTAAAATGGCTAATAATAGTTCATGGGTTTTAGAAGAATTAAAAGAATATCTCAAAAAAGAAATCATTCTTAAAAAAGATAGTATTAAAGAAAAGGATATACTTGAATCAATTTATCAAAAAGTTTTTGAATTAGAAGATCAATAGTTTTAGAAGATCATCATTAGAAACCTATAAAGTGGAGGGAACAAAATTAAAATGACTGAAGTTTATGTGGTTCAATTCAATAGTGCCAATGTAGGCAAAGAAGGATACTCAACACTCGAAAAGGCTATTAGTTTTATTAATGGTAGGAGTTACAACCCTAAAGTAGTAGAAGCATCAATATTAGTATATGTTGATACACAAGGAAATAACTATAAAATTTTACCTATTACAATTAAATAAATATTAATTACATAATGCACAAAGGGATATGTCTATCTACTTGTATAGTAATAAATAATATATAATAAAGGAGTTTCTAAAATGTTAGAATTAAATAAGGTTTATAATGAAGACTGTATTGGTGATAACGGTATGTGTTTAATTGAAGACAAATCTATTGATATGATTTTATGTGATCTTCCTTATGGCACAACTAGGAATAAATGGGATGTTATAATACCATTTGATAAACTATGGGAGCAATATGAACGAGTTGTTAAAGACAATGGTGCAATAGTCCTTACTTCTAGTCAACCATTCACTACTAAATTAATAAACAGTAAAATGAACTTGTTTAAATACATTTGGGTTTGGGATAAGAAAAATCCAACTGGATTCTTAAATGCAAAGAAACGTCCTTTATCAAGAACAGAAGACGTTTGTGTATTCTATAAAAAACAACCTACATATAATCCCATCATGGAGGAAAGAGGGAAACCTAGAAAGAAAGGAGGATATGTAAAAGGAACTGGAACGGAAAATTATGGTGATTTTAATAGTGTAGAGAGTTTTAACAATACATATTATCCAACAAATTTAATAGAAATATCTAATGCTAATAGAAAAGAAAAAGTACATCCAACACAAAAGCCTGTTGCGTTATTTGAATACTTGATTCAAACTTATACAAACGAAGGTGATATAATATTAGATAATTGTATGGGTTCTGGGACAACAGCGATAGCATCAATTAATACAAACAGGGATTACATAGGTTTTGAATTGGATAATACATATTATAATTTAGCAAATGAAAGAATTAGTGAACATAGTAACATATAAATAATTTTATAATCCCTATTGCATTTATTTGCCATAGGGATTATAATATGAATATAGAGTAAAAGAAAGAGGGTAATACATAATGTTAAATAAATTTTTAAAAGTTACTGACATGTTAAATAAAGCAGGATATAAAACAACAGACATTAATGAAATTAAAGAACGAATTGAACGAAATATATTTGCATTTTATAAGGTGTTTGATAATGGAGAATTTGAAATAAGAATGAGTAAACAAGGAAAGTTTTTGTTGGCGAAAGAATCTTCTAACAATCCATTTATAACAGATAAAGTTTTTTCAACAATTGTAGAGTTGAAAACTATTGTTGATATTGGAAATCAATAACCATCAATGATCTAAGGGATTAAGTTAATTAGAAAGAGGTTTTACATATGAAAGTAACTCAGAAGAAGATGCAATCAGTTAAAAAAGACGTTGAAAGACTTGAATATTTTAACCAGTACATAGAATGTAGTGGAAATGCCAAATTATTAAGACTTGAATTTAACTATTCTGTAATTGATTAAGGGAGGTGATTAAATGATATTGTGGGTAATATGTATGCTTATCTTAGGTTTTTTGTCTGGGTGGATTTATGCCAATGCACTATGGAAAAGGAAGATCAGGAAATTGACAGATAACGATAAAGATAAAATATCAAGGTTCTTAGGTTTAAAATAAATTTAATACATATAATAAGACTAGAATTTATATCTAGTCTTATTATTAAGAAAAAATGAAAGAAGGTAATTAAATATTGTTTAATGCATTAAAAAATATTAATAAGCTCTTAGAAATAAAGATCCAAATTTATCTAAAAGAATTAGAAATAATCATTAATAAAAATAAGGAAATAGATGCAAGAAAGCAGTGGGATCTAGAAACTGGTAAAGTGTTCAATGATTTGATTAGTAAATATCCCATATCTGAAGAAGAATTATTATCTATATCTGAAAAGGTTGCTAATCTTGTAATGGAAAGCAGATCTAAAATATAGATAAACCCCAAGGAAACTAAGAAAATTTAATAGAGAAAAACAAAATTTAAAGATTAATGTCATAAGGTTAAAACTTACATTTCGTTCTAATGACGAACCCTGAAACCCAGTATCCATGCGGTACGGATTTCAAGATATTTATAAAAAGGAGGATAATTCATGTATAAAGCTATACTAACTGAATATAATCTATGGAGAACCAGATACATCCCTGAAGCACTCAGAAACCTAAAGGAGTACATTGCCTATCTGAAGCAGTAACGAACTCAGGAGGTGAAGAGATCAATGGTAAAGAATATTTACTACTCTATACTTTTCAAATTCCTTTGTGTTCTTCGTCGTGGTTGTACTTTCAAGATATAATATTAAAGGAGTGATTACATATGCTATCGTATGAAATTAACCTATCAGATCAAACTCTAGTAGTCTCAGACATGAGTAAAGTAATTTATCAAGAGTTAGGATTCAATTCATTCAATGCTGAAATCTTACATGGAATCGTTGGGAAGCAGGAACAAGGATTTATGTTTCAGGACCATCTGGAAGTGTACATAATCAAACGCGAGGAATCGTTTGTATCTTAGGAAAACTATAACAATTAGTATAGGAGGATTTTAAAATGAGCCAATACACACGTAGGAGCATAACATTGAATGTATCATTGGTCTTAGGAATTGTTTTATTGTTTCAAACTCATATTATTACTATCGTCAATAAATAATTTACTTAAAAGGAGAAATATAAAATGTGTAAAGCAATCGGATATTCTCAGGATTTACTTACTGTATTCAATAGTATCAATGAGGAATTCAATAAGTTATCACACGAATTAAGCCAGTCAGATTTAATGGAACAGGATATTTTACATCGAATTGAAAAAGGTGGGTTTAATGCATCTGAAGGATATAACTTATCTAAAATGCTCTATCTTAATCGTGTAGAGCGCAGAAAAACCAAGAATGAGTTAGCACCAATTAGAAAATTGAAACAAAGTTTTATTGATATAAACATTAAATCCCTGAAAGACACCTATGATTCAATAATTAGGAAAGATAAGATCCTAAAAAATCTTACAGAAAACAAGGTATACAATAATCGCGTACTCAGACCGAATACTAATGTTAAACCAGTACATAAAAAAGTTGTATAAAGCCAATATCAAATAGGGTGAGTCACGAACTTTAAAATTACTACTAATTTACCCTATTTGAAGTCGTTGGTATGAGCAGGTTCTAGAGGTTAATAATGCTAGAATTTGTTTTGTGACACAGAATGAGGGTTCTAAGGCGTTTGAATTGAGAAAGCATAGGATTGTATGGGGATGATGTTTATAACGGATTGTAGATAATGGTAATGAGTTAATTTATTACAGTAATATAATTTTATTTGTACTATTGCAATTAATATGATCGTAAAGTATAATGTAATTAGATAAGAAATGAAAGAGGGAATTACATATGTTTAAATGGTTAGAAGAAAATGGAGTAAAATTTAATGGAGAATATACTTTTGTTAAGGAGTATAACCCAGAGACTAAAATGCTTGTACTTGAAAAGGAAGAAACAGAAGAAATAATAGGGGAGGTTAATATTTTTGAATCAGGAATAACACACAACATTGACTGTTTTGAAAACTGGCAGGAAAAGTTAATGAATAGTCTAATACGCAATGATGGCAAGATAATGATTGATGTCTTATCTACCGAAAGTGCAGATAGTTGGTTCTTAGAAATATATAGGCACAAAACACTACTGCCTACTCATGAATACAACGAACAAATTATACTAACAAACTATGCTATTGTAGTTAGTGGCGAGGTAAAAGGAGATGTATTTACTAGACAAAGTAAAAGTTATTCTGGATGTGCAATTGATGAGTTAAAAGAATTTACCGAATGGATAGATGAACAAGTTCAAAAGGTATCGCAATTTAATAATACAGAACATTGGAGTTCCCCATGCAAAACAATAGTTTTTTCAGATTGTTTATGTAGCAAAGAGGAATATGCTTTATTACACGAAATGTTTAACCAAGTGAATGACTAAAGGAGGATAAATTTAATGGCTAACAATAGTTTATGGATCTTAGAGGAATTAAAGAAATGGCTTAAAGTAGAAAGTGACTCCTCAGAAGATATCGCAGAAATACGTACACTAGAATTTGTTGCTCAGAAAATTTACGAACTAGAAACTGATTAGATTAAAACTACTATTTCGAAAGGAATGATAAACAATTATGATTGATAAAAAAGCATTTTATTTAAAACCACAAGAACGAAAGGTTTGTGTCACAAAAGAAGTTTTAGATATCCATAAGTGTAGGAGACATGAAACTGGTTTAGATAATTTAAATTGGTATTTATCTCATGGCTATCAGAAAATTTCTCTTAAAGAATTCAAAAAATTATTAAATTGAATCATGATGAAACAGAGAATTTATGGGATAGAAAGGATGAATATTTTAAATGATTTCGCCAAATGACTATGACAAGATGTTAGTGGACGATAAGGTTGCAAGAGAGAATGCTCATACGAAGTATATTGATGATATGGTAAAAGAAATAGATAAGCTATTTAATTATGGTAGTAAGCAAAAAGACGGAGGTATTGCTGTAAGAATATTTAATATTGGAATTAGTAGCAAAAATGCTATGGAAATAATTAAACTATATAAAAATGGTGGATGGAAAGAGGTAGTTTTTGAAGATTTTACAGAGAGTGAAAGAGTACCTGATGGTTATTTTACATTCTATAGATAATTACTAGGGCTTAAAAGACTTATTTCGAAAGGATCTGGAGATAATGAAATGAGTAAGAAAATTAACACAATAAATTTAACAGCAGTCCAAGTATATAAATTAATATTAGATGAATCATTAAAAATATTCCCTAAATATTTTTGGGACAAACCAGATAGTTTAAAAGAAGCAGGAGAATTAACAAGATATTTAATTGATGATATTTTAAAATGGGACAGTAATGATGTCAAAAATAATTTAGACAGATATGTTTTTGGCAAGAACAAATTAGGAGGAATGCTAGTAAGAGTTTTCTCTTCTAGTACTTACAATGCTATTAATAATGCTTATCCTAATAAATATTTGGCTTGGGAATTAAAATTTACACCACAACATTATTGGAATGTAAATACCGCAAAGAAAGCAACAAAATGGTTAATTGAAGAAAAATTAATATGGGACTACGAAACAATATTAATCCATATCAATGCTAGAATGTTTAATACATTTGGTTTGGGAAGTATGTTGCAGATAGTGCATAATGGATCGCCTTATTTAGCACTAAAAAACACTTATCCGGCTAATAATTGGGAATCTTTAAAAGATAAAAAATCTAAATGGTTTAAGTGAATTAAGACATTGAATAACAATTTTAAACCATCAAATGTTTGATTTAAAGGCCACGAATTAAATATGAAAATAATACAAGTACCCTATTGTAATGATATATAATAAATGTTACAATAGGGTATAATCAATTTTAGGAAAGAAGGTACATAACATGACTGCAAATCAAAAAGAAACCCAAGTAACTTCTATCAACAACTTACTGGTAAAATACAAAGCGACTGAGGATCGTTGGGGAATGTACCACATCGGAAACCGCAAATTTGATACACGTAAAAACAACTTGAAAATCTACATTGATAAAACTAAAGTTCGCTCACAGCCACTAACTAAAATCAGTTTAGAAATGTTTGAAAAGTTATTAGTGTTTTATGTTTATGAAGATAAAAAAGGAGGTACGAAATAATGTCTGTATATGATGTCCTACTCCATGAAGTAATCACAGAGGCTAGACTACTAAACATTCCTGTATCAAATAACATTGATCCAAAAGTCACAGTCAATTCAAGAGCAAAAGGAAGATTTGGGCAATGTAAGAAGAGAGAGGATAAATTCTTAATTGAAATATCTTCTTCATTAGAACTTGCAGAAGTACATAAAATTAAACAAACATTAGCACATGAAATACTCCATACGGCACCAGAATGTTTTGACCATCAGGCATTATGGAAACGCTATGCAGCAAAAATGAATAGAACATATGGCTATGCGATTAGTACAACAAATTCATGTGCTAAGATGGGAATTGAAGAAGAAGTAGGAGGAAAATATACTATTACCTGCCAAACGTGCAATCATAAAAATTATCGTGATAGAGTTTCAAATGTAATCAAACATCCTGAAAAATATCATTGTTCTTGTGGAGGAAGATTAACTGTAGAATAAATATTATTGTACTTGCATTATCTGTATTTCATAACATAAATATAAAGTATGGATAATGTAAGGAGATAATGAAAAGTGATTCTTCAATTGCAACATACCTCATACAACATGTCATGGTTTAACTACTTAGTCCCCAAAAGGATCAATTTGATGTCAGAGTCTATTCCAGTTTACAAATGGTTATGGCGTATATACTGCAAATGATTATGAATTGGGGGATTAAAGTATGGATGAAACTAAACATAAACCGATATGTGAAATTGAATGTCCAGAAATGAACGTCCAAAACATTAGACTTCAAGTTTCTGATACCATGCGTAATTCTGGATTAGTATACCAAACTAGGAATTTTGTAATGGAAACTAGTCATACAAGTGATGAAGAGACATTAAAACTTGCTTCAGAATATGTTCAGTTTGTTTATGTTTATAAAGGATGGTGATATATAATGGTAGAAACAAAAGATGGGGGTTTAATTGGATTCTTTGCAAATTGCATCATAACTATTCTAGGGATCACAAAGAGGGAGATTGATGAGGAAGAATTGGTACTATTTATTGAAAAGAAAACCAGACTGAGCAGAAAAGACATTAATGATGTTTTGGACTATGAGCTTGAATTCCTAAAGATAAAAGGGATTGCAAAGGAGTGATAAATAATGTATAAGAAACTCATAATTGCCTTTCTAATCATTCTATCTGTAGTGACGTATGTTAGTTCTCATAACTCTAATTCACAGTCATATAAAGGCTCACAGGGAGTAGTTATTAAGGTATAATGGTTTATGGCCTCAGTTTAATCGACTGAGGTTTTTCTAAAATAGTTATTGCGTTAATATTATATATGTGTTATAGTAAGGTAACAAAATGAATTAAAGGAGTTGACTACACATGGAATTCGTGCAACCAATACGTGAAGTAGCACAAATAGAGGATATGAAAACATATTTTAAATCAAAATCTTTAAGGAACTGGGCATTATTCACACTAGGAATTAATTCAGCTTTAAGAATTAGTGACCTTCTAGCACTCTCTGTAGATGATGTTATGGACAGCAATGGTAATATTCGTGAGAGAATAAAAGTGAAAGAGATTAAAACTAGAAAAGGAAAATCATTCCCCTTTACCGCTAAAGTAAAAGAATCTCTAGACATATACATTAAAACAGAGCACCCCACTAAGGCATTGTTCCCTTCGAGACAAAGTGGCGAAGCTCATATGTCGAGAGTACAATTCCATCGTGCTATCAAAGAAGCTGCTGAGTATGTTGGAATTAAAGAGAACGTCGGATCACACAGTATGCGCAAGTCATGGGCATATAACGCTTATATGAAAGGAGTTAAACTAGCTCAAATTATGGACGCATTAAACCATTCATCTGAGTCCATGACGTTACGATATCTTGGAATCACCCAAGACATATTAGATGAAGTTTATATGGAAATGGACTTGTAATCCCAAGGAAATAAAAGTTTTGAAGGCTTTTGAAAGGAGAACGAATTAAAATGAATAAAATAGAAGCACATACAGCAATGGCACTTGGTAGCAAAGTAACACACAGATTCTTTTCTTACGATGAATACATTCATATTATAGATGGTAAAATGTTCACAGAAGATGGATATAGATTCGAGGATGCTTTTGATGAGCGAGATACTATAGAATGGACTGATGGTTGGATTATTTTTGAATAAAATTAATTCCCATAAGTTGCTGATTTCCTCGTATTATTAAAAATGAAAGAAGGAATAATTATGGGAACAAATTTTTACTTTAGAGTTAAAGGTGCAGATAAGATAGCGGAACAATTTAAAGGATTAAGTTCTTTGATAACTGATGATATGATAGACGGTTTAAAGTACAGACTTGTTAATATTCACATTGGTAAAACATCTTGTGGGTGGAAGCCACTTTTTGAATCACAATCTTATTTTAAGAGTATGGATGAACTAGAAGCATTTTACCAACAACACAAAGAAACTATTATAGTAGAAGATGAATATGAGACTGAATATACATGGGAAGGATTAAAGGAGAGATTGTTTAATTGGAATCCTACTGGCAAAAGTTGTGTTAAAGATGCTAATAAGGAAGAGTATAATTACCACGATTCTTATTATGTTGATAATACTGGTTATGAATGGACAAAAAGTGAGTTCTCATAAAATACGCCCCAAGGAAATGTTAATTTTAATTGAATAGAAAGGATGAAAGAATTGAGCAATAATCAGAATCCATTTAATGGTGATGGAGTAGATTTTATTATAGTGATTATTATTGCGTTTGTAGTAGTAGGGATAATGGTTTTTACAGGATATTTGAACTAGATTAAAACACCGAATTTAAAGGATAGAAAGGAAGATTATAATGGCATTACATATAGTTGAAAATGGAGACTTTAAAAACGATAAAGATCATTTTAAACAACTTTATAATATGACTTATGAAGAATTTATAGATACCTATAGTGACGATAGCGAAGTAATAGATTTAACTGGTAAAATAGTTGTATCCCTTAGAGCTGATTCTGAAAACAATTTGCCTATGGATTTATTAACAGTCTTTATTCCAGAGGAGCAGAGGCATAATTACAAAGCAAATCTTATTTATTCTGGACACATAGCTTTTTTAAAATTAGAATATAAAGGTGGTAAAGTTATCTACCTATATAAAGATGATGAATGTGATCCTGTGGACATGAATGAGTTTTTTGATTATGAGAATGATGTAGTATTTTGTTGTGAAGAAAAAGGATTTGAAACTAAAGACATTGAATTACAAATTGAGAAGTTTATACAGGGTGTTTATGATTATAATTTTATATTGGATAGATATAATGTTATTGTTTTAGTAGGACTATAGAACGGAACGGCAAATTCGAAGGGAAAGGATGGTCTTATAATGACAGAGGAAGATAATAAAATACATCACGAGTCATGGTTAAGAGAATTTGAAGGTTTTCTCAAAGGAACTACGCCAGAAGAATCTGAGAGATATGAAAAAGCATTGGATAGTCTCCTTTATGATTCAGAGCAATTAAAACGAGAACATAATAATGGTCATTGGGATGATTCGGGAGATTAAAATACATCATTTATGGGATTACATAAAAGGGAGAGATTAAATATGAAAAGAACAGTACTAACATTTTTATTTAATAATGGTGTAGAAAAAACTTATGTAGCTAAAACAAGCAAAGACGCTACAGAGGAAGAAATAAATAAGAGGGCAGAGCAAATTGAGACATTTTTCACAGAGGCCATTAATACCAATATCTTTGGAAATTTTACTATAGGATCACAAAATGGCACAAAAGTTATTATTAACTCATCTTTGGTGACAGCATTGGAAATTAAAATTCAAGATGAAATTGATCCTCAACTTATACGAAAATACAAAGAGGACAATAAAGCAAAATAATTTAAACAGTTCTTTCATTCTATGAGGAAAGGAGAGGTTAAATTGAAAACAGATAAAGAAACTCAAATGGATAGAATATATAAAGCTTTAAAGAATGTTGGTATTGATATTAAAAACACAGATGGCGCATATAGAGATTTATCAGTAGATATATTAGATGAACTATGCGACAAGTGGAAGGAGGTATAAGGAGTGCCTTACAATATTGATTTCTCAAGTTTCGTATTGAAATGTGACCAAAACGACTGTAGTAGAAACGAAGATCATAGATGTTGTGTAGCTTGCGATTCATTTCAAGAGTATGAAAATGCTCTAGAAAATTGTATTAATTTGTATTTGAAACATAAACATAATAAATAATTTGGACGATAGAAAATTATTTTTATAAGCTATAATTCATAGCTTAAGACAATAATATAATAAATAGGAGGAGTATATTGTTAGAATTGAATAAAGTCTACAATGAGGATTGTCTTGGAGAAAATGGGATGCAATTAATAGATGATAAAAGTATTGACTTAATCCTTTGTGATTTACCTTATGGTACTACGGCAAGAAATAAATGGGACTGTATCATTCCCTTTGAACCTTTATGGGAACAATATGAACGCATTATAAAAGATCACGGAGCAATTGTACTCACCGCACAAACTCCATTTGATAAGATATTAGGGTGTAGTAATTTAAAGATGCTGAGATATGAATGGATATGGGAGAAGACTACTGCTACAGGTCATCTTAATGCTAAAAGAATGCCAATGAAAGCGCATGAAAATATATTGGTTTTCTATAAGAAACTTCCTACATATAACCCACAGAAAACATATGGTAACACTCCCGTTCATAGTTATACAAAACATCAAGATGATGGAAGTAATTATGGAAAAACCAAAGTTGGAATAAGTGGAGGAGGTAGTACGGAAAGATATCCAAGAAGTGTTTTATTATTTCCCACAGATAAACAAAAGGAAGCTCTACACCCCACTCAGAAACCAGTTGCATTATTTGAATATCTAATCAATACATATACCAATGAAGGGAATTTGGTACTAGATAACTGCATGGGTTCGTTTACAACTGCAGTTGCATCTAAGAATTTAGGTAGAAATTACATAGGGTTTGAACTTGATGAAACATATTATAATTTAGGCAAACAAAGATTATATAATAATATTAATGAGGTAAATTAAATGAGAACATACATAGTTAAAGAAGATGGAATATGTTTCCCTAACACTATAAATGTTTTTACAACTACCGATAAGCAGGAAGCAACTAATGTTATGAAAGAATCTAATGGCAGATGGATTGTTGTATGCGCACATGGCGTTCCAATTGGAGTTATAAGAGGAGAAGATAAATGAACATAGACAAAACCATAAGCGTGTGTAAGCAATTAGATAATATTAATAAGAAAGAGCTGAATGAAGTATGTGTAAGTTCAGTGTATAATATTATTGGATTTTTCATGAATTGCAAAGGAGATGAAACCATAACTAAAGAACAGTTTGAAAACTTCATAAGATTTAATATGTGGAAGGAGGATTAATCAATGTACACAGTAGCAATGCTAATAAACGATAAAGAAGAATACATGAGGGAATTATGTGGCGACGATTGTTTTACAGATGATCTAGGTGAGGCATTAACCTACGATTTTCAAAAAGAAATTCCACCTCTACGTGAGGGAGAATACATTGTAGCTATTGAAGTTGATGAGGATGGATGTTTATACATAGAGCCTGAAACTATTGCCATATGCTCAACGTCTTGTATCCATTGGGAATTATGTAATGAAGAGGGAGAATGGTCGTGTTTTAATAAAGTTGAAGGAAATACTAAACGTGTAAAATGTGAAACACATATAGACAATAATAAAGCAGCAAAGCTGAGTAAAAAAGATATATCTGATATGATAAGGATAATGAAAGAAGGAAATATTTAGTTAATATATAGGGTCTAGAACGTATATCTGAAGATATAGACTCTAGACCCTATATATTAATTTTTTATATTATCCTACTATAGAAACAAATTCTTTAATTATATTTTCTCTATCTGTCATTACTGATAGTTTTGATAATAATACCTGTAACTCTATATTCTCTTCTAAAAACTCAGATGCGCTCAATGGTACTCTATTGTAAGTTTTAGATAGTGCATAGTCATTTGTGTGGTAACACTCAGATAATTCTCTAATCAATATATCGCTAGGCGTTTTTATACCTCTTTCAAGTTCTGAAATATATTGTAATGAAATCCCCAATATTGCACCAACATCTTTTAAGGTTAAATTTGAATCATTATTACGTAATTGTTTCAATAGTTTTCCTCCTTCAATATTAGCAATCTTTTGTCGTGCCCATAATTCATAATTTTCTTTTGAATCTCTTTTCATTGCATTCACTCCTTTAAGTTTTTATTTTATTTCTATACAGTTATTCTACCACTTGGTTGAATTAATTATGAGTGCAATTTAAGGAAGGGAATAATTTAAAGTAACACTAGCATTAATCAACAACTCTCACAATATAATAAATTATAGATATTATATTGTGAGGAGTGATTGAAATGAAATATCCCATCAATAACATTCACTTTGGAGAAGGGAATTTAAGGAGTATCAAGAACAGCGAATTCTGTTATCTAACATGGAGTTTACCTTCGCAAAAAACATGCCCATCCTCAACTGAACTATGCCGTAAATTTTGTTTTGCAAAGAAAAATGAGAACTTTGTAAATGTTAGGAATAGTCGTGAGAACAATTATCTAGCAAGTGAACAGAAAGACTTCGCAATGAACGTGATCAATTTTATTACTGAACATATGTCCAAAAAGAAGTACCAAGAAAAGTTACTTATTGTCAGAATTCATACAAGTGGGGATTTTTATAATAAAGAATACTTGAATAAATGGATAACCATTGCTAATCATTTCAAAGATGTTGAAAACATTCAATTCCAATCCTATACTAAATCAGTAAGGTTCTTAGGAGACAAAAGACTGAAAGACATTAATATCCATTTCGTTTATTCACAGTGGGATGACACCAATGAGGAAGACTTAGAATTTGCTAGAGCTTTAAATTTGCCTATATTTTATGCGACTAGCAGGGGGAATGTGGCAGAGTATAAAGGATTTATTTGTCCTAAGACTTCAGATGGAAAATGCCACGAGTGCTACAAACATAATCACGAATTAATACTAGTAAGTTACCACTAGTTTCACAACACACTATAAATAATTTTGTTACACCTATTGTATTTACGCTATGATAGGTGTATAATTGTTAAATAAAGGAGGTTAATAAGTGGATAAGAGAAGAGAGGGCATTGGGTTAATTGAAACATAAAAAGGGAATTGATAACTCCCATGAAATAGCACATTGAAAGGGTCTTAAATGTAAAATAATTATCAACATATCTGGTTCTATTTTATTCATAAAGGTATATACTATATACAAGAAGATAAAACAAATTGAAGGAGCGTGTTGATATGAAACTAACTAAAGTGAACCTAGAGGAGACAATCAAAAAGATCAATGTATTAATTAATGAGAAA
>Ga0209125_1001548_pt1 | contig 20903 bp, 19 predicted proteins | sample BarGraIncub1131A_FD_184503 | JGI IMG/M metagenome (GOLD analysis project Ga0209125, IMG submission 184503) | Arctic peat soil microbial communities from Barrow, Alaska - Barrow Graham LP Incubations 11-31A (SPAdes) (version 2) | ecosystem: Environmental > Terrestrial > Soil > Wetlands > Peat...
ACATTCAGATGCTGGCGTTCCACATCGGTCTTACCCATGTAAACCACGCATTCCATGTTCATCAGGGCGCAGACGGTGGCGGTGGCCACGCCGTGCTGACCGGCGCCGGTTTCAGCAATGATGCGGGTTTTGCCCAGGCGCTTGGCCAGAAGGATTTGACCGACGGTGTTGTTGATCTTGTGTGCGCCGGTGTGGTTCAGGTCTTCGCGTTTCAGGTAGACCTTGCAACCGTACTTCTCTGAAAGCCTTTTGGTCCGATACAGCGGAGTCGGCCTTCCTACATAGTCTTTGAGCAGAGCGTCCACTTCGGCCTGAAATGTAGGGTCGCCCATGATTTCAAGGTATTGTTCCCTTAAATTTTTCACGTTGTTGTAGAGGATCTCCGGTATATAAGCCCCTCCAAATTCTCCGTAAAAACCGTTTTCGTTGACTTGATACATAGCGTTGTTTGTTTGAAATTTCATAAAAAAAAAGGCCTGCTGTGAGTTCAGCAGGCCTTTCGTATCTATTTTTTAAATGTGCACGGGCTCTTTACCTCACCAATTTTGTTGAAGTTTACCAAGCCACCACCAATTATTGCACATCATTGTGTTCATTTTATGTTTGAATATGTCGCAAAAGTAGGGATTATTTTTATAAATGCAATTAAAAATACGCAAATTAATTCATTCCCCGTTCTTTCTTGATTTGGTCGTAGGCTGAATTCACTTCCTTGAATTTGTCGTTGGCGGCCTTCTGAACGTCTTCGCCCAGGTGACCCACTTTGTCCGGGTGGTGTTTGATGGCCATGCGTTTGTAGGCTTTGCGAACGTCCTCGTCGGTAGCCTGTGGGGTGATTTCAAGGATTTTATAGGCGCTTTCGGCGTTCTTGACAAACATGGCCTGGATGGATTCGTAATCGATGGAGGAAATGCCCATCCAATTGGCGATGTTGCGGATGGTCTGTACTTCGTCGGGGTGCACATGACCGTCGCTTTTGGACAAGCCGAACAAGTAGTGAATCAGCTGCAGACGGGAGGCATGATCCATGTACATTTTGATTTGCATACAGACTTCCCGAAGGTCGATTTCCTTCTGTAACAATTCGCGAAGCATGGCGATGTAGTTTTCAGCCTTGACCTGACCGAATTGGCGTTTGAAGAATTCCTTGACGTAATCGAGTTCGGATTTGAGGACTTGCTTGTCGGAGTTCATGACGGCAGCCGACAAGATGAGCAGGCTTACACCGAAATCTCCTGGCTGGGTTTGCAGACGATTCGTACGTGCTTGGCCAAAGCCCCCCTGATTGTTTGTACTTACTTCACCTGTGAGCGCATTGTCTAACATCGAACCGACTGCGAAACCGATGATTCCTCCCATCACTCCGCCAAAGGCCCAGCCCATGACGCCACCTATCCATTTGATTGCACCCATAACTATTCTGAATAAAGTACAGCCGGTAAAGTACGAAGCTTTTCCGACTGCAAAAATAAGATTAAAAATTCAAATTTACGTGTCAAATTCCATCTTGTAGATTGAAACGTTGCAAATGAGGTTGTTGGCGATTCAATTGAAGTGATAAAAATAAAATTAAAATAAAGACAATAATAAGCAAACAAAACATAAATAAAATATATATTTGCAGGGTGTTGTCAAATTAATAATTAACCCTTAAAAAACTTTTATGAAAAATCTCAAACCTTTCCTTTTTTGGATCGCGGTGACCGTACTGGTCGCCTGTTCTAAGGATGAATCGCTTCAGCAGCAAACGATTAGTCCAACCGCTTCCGCCTCTGATCCGGGCGTTGAATTCAAAAATAAACTGCTGAATGAGTATGCGATGGTCCTGGCCAGAGCTGTTGAGCAGAAAGAGCTGCGAACGATTATCCATAAGCAGGCAAAACAGAAATTTGACGGTGATTATGATGTGCTGGTGAATCGGCTGGAATCGGAATATCTGACTTTGCCGGATTGTACGGTGAAAGAACTGATGAGCAGTCTGAAAACCGATCCCCGACTACGCAGTCTCGGTTTTTCGAATCAGGACAGCGATTTTTTAAAGATTTCAACCGTCATTCCGAATTTGCAGGTTTCTGTGCCCGTACATTGTGAGGAGTGGGATCCGGCAACCTTCGTTCCATTGGTGGCGGTGCTCCCGTTCGATTACAAAGAACAGCCCGGGAACATCATTACGGCCTACGATGCAGAAGGAAAAGCCTATCAGCTGAGTGCGGATGAGGAACCTAACTTCCCCGTTCTGGTGGTGGGCCGTTCCGAACGGGTGGATGAAAAAGGGAATCTGGATACTGCCGGTTATAGTGTTAAAATTCCTGCATTTCCTGGTTTGAGATCCTTCAGCCTTTTGCCTGAATACCCGGAAAAACTCTTGCTGACGCATGGGATGGCCAAATCGCTCCTCCTGGAATGGACCGATGTAACCAATGATACGGGTTATGAAGTTTGGCGAATGACTGGAACTGCTTTTCAGAAGATTGCCCAAATGACCGTCAATGACAATAATTATGTGGATGCGAACCTGACACCCAATCAAAAATATTGGTATAAGGTGCGTGCAATAAATGCTGATGGGTTTTCTTCCTGGTCGCCCGTTATGGCTACGACTGCTTCGAATCGCAGTGACAATGAATGGTTGAAGATCAAGCGCATGAAATTTTCGACCAGTGCCTTGAATGCAGTGGAAGGATGGATTTCCGGAGCGCCCGAAATCAGGCTTCGGGTCGTACAGGGCAGTGAAGGCGGAGCCACGAATGTGTACACTTCGGGAATACTGGAACCCGACAGACGAAGCGACGTAAATAATGTTTGGTGGAACAAGGAGGTTACCATTTTTGCCTGGTCAACCAGTGTGTATGGCACCGTTCTGACCTTCGACTGGAGGGAAGAAGACTGGCTGGAACATGTCGACTTTCCGCTCACCGGAAGTTACGAAGACAAACAATCCGGCGGAACAGTCAAAGTCGGCGGTTCAATCATAATTAAGAATGATCCTGGAGGTGATGTCATCGGAAACACTTCCGTCATGTGGTGGCAAGAAAAGAGCCAGATTTACGATCTTTCCGGTTTTCAGTGGCAATTCACCTATTGAATCAACCCTTCGGGCGTCAGCAAATCGACGTAAAGCGTTTTGCTCATGTCGGTGAACGCATTGTTTTCGGCTTTCACGATGTAGGCCTTGAACCAGATGGTTTCTCCCAGGAAATAGCCCGTGTTGTCAAAATGCAGATAGGCTTTCGGCACAGCGTTCGCCATCAATGGCTGCGCTCACAATACCACCGGCATAACCTGCCCCTTCGCCGCAGGGGAAAAGGCCTTCGGTTTCCAGGTGCATCAACCGTTCCGGATCGCGGGGAATGCGCACCGGGGACGATGTCCGGGTTTCAACGCCCAACAAGAGCGCTTCGTTTGTCAGAAAGCCCTTGTGACTTTTTCCGAACAGACGGAAACCCTCCTGAAGCCGGCTAGAAATGCTTTGTGGCAACCATTCGTGCAGGGCTGAACTGACCACACCGGGTGCATACGAGCTATCGGGCAGCGTGGAGGAAATCTTACCCGAAGTGAAATCCACCATGCGTTGAACCGGAGCCACTTGACTAAAACCACCTTGCTGGAAACTGCAACGTTCCAAATGTTCCTGAAAATGCATCAGCAGGAGTTCCGGTGTCGTTTTGGCGGTTTCCTGCAGGGCTTCGGAAATCCCCATCGGGCCTTTCGTTCCGAAACCAAAAGGATTCATCGACTTGCCGGAGAAATCGAGGTCTTCCGGATGGAATTCCACGACCAGACCGGCGTTGGCCCAGCGGGAACCACGGTTGGAAGCAGACATGCCGTTCACCACGACCTGTTCGGGTCCGCTGGCGGCAGGCACCACCACGCCGCCCGGGCACATACAAAAGGAATAAACGCCCCGGCCCTTCACTTGTGTGACTAAACTGTATTCAGCCGCCGGCAAAAAATCACCTCGTCCTTTTTGGTCGTGGTACTGGATTTGATCGATCAGCAGTTGTGGATGCTCCAAACGCACTCCCATGGCCAGCGATTTGGCTTCCTGTCGGATGCCTTTCCGCTGCAACAGGCGGTAGACGTCTCTGGCTGAATGACCGGTGGCCAAAATGACTGGTCCTTGAAACTCGCGACCATCAGCTGTGCGGATACCACAGACTTTACGATCTTTAAGAAGCAAGTCTTCCATGCGTGTTTCAAAATGCACTTCACCGCCGCTTTTCAGTATCTGATTCCGCATATTTTCAATGACGGCAGGCAGCTTGTCGGTGCCAATATGCGGATGAGCATCTGCCAGAATGGACGAACTGGCACCGTGCTGACAGAACACCTGCAGTATTTTGTCCACATTTCCCCGCTTTTTGCTGCGGGTATACAATTTTCCGTCCGAAAACGCACCCGCACCGCCTTCTCCGAAACTGTAATTGGATTCGGGATCAACGGCATGTTCTCTGGAAATCCGCGCCAGGTCTTTTTTGCGATCGTGTACGTTCTTGCCGCGTTCCACGACGATGGGCTTAATGCCGAGTTCGATCAGCCTTAAAGCTGCAAAAAGTCCGCCTGGACCTGCTCCGACCACCACCGCTGTTTTCGACGAGCCTGAAACGTCCGGATAATGGATTTCCGGAAATAAGATTTCTTCCGGTGCTTGGTCCAAATAGGCACGCACCCTGATATTCATAAAGACGGTTCGCTGACGGGCATCGATGGAACGTTTCACAATGCGAAGTCCTCGAAATGCCGAAGGGTCGACTCCTTTGTCGCGCACCAGCACCCGGAGAATGCTCTGTTCACGGGCAGCCTGTTCGGGCAGCATGCGAAGGTCGAATTCCTGAATCATGCAAACAGTATTTTGAACGCTTCTTCCACTTTGCTCACCTGAAAGATCTCCATTTTAAAGCGTTTCAGGTCGAGGGAAGAACTGCTCGCTTTGGGAATGATTATTTTGTTGAAACCCAATTTCTGAGCCTCCAGAATGCGTTGTTCAAGCCGGTTCACCGGACGAATTTCGCCTGAAAGGCCGACTTCGCCTGCCAGACAGAACTCTTTGTCCATGGCAATGTCCAGGCTTGAAGAAAGGATGCTGCAGAGCACCGCCAAATCGATGGCCGGGTCGTTCACCTTGATGCCGCCGGCAATATTGAGGAAGACGTCCTTTTGAGCCAGTTTGAAACCTGCCCTTTTTTCGAGGACGGCCAGCAGCATGTTCAGCCTTCTTAAATCAAACCCCGTGGCGGATCGTTGCGGCGTGCCGTAAGCAGCCGTGCTCACCAGCGCCTGAACTTCGATGAGGAAAGGCCTGATGCCCTCGATAGTGGCGGCTATGGAAACGCCGCTTAGCCCGGTATGGTTTTGAGACAAAAGCATTTCCGACGGATTCAGCACTTCACGGAGCCCATCCTGCAACATTTCGTAAATACCGATTTCGACGGTGCTGCCGAACCGGTTTTTAATAGGGCGAAGGATCCGGTAGAGGTATTGCTGGTCGCCTTCGAACAGCAGGACGGTGTCCACGATGTGTTCTAGCACCTTCGGCCCTGCAATGCTTCCTTCCTTGTTGATATGTCCGATCAGGATTACCGGCGTGCCGCTTTCTTTGGCGTATCGCAGCAGCGCCGCTGCCGATTCCCGGACCTGCGTCACGCTCCCCGGAGAGGATTCAGCCATTTCAGTCGAAACTGTCTGGATGGAGTCCACGATGAGCAAATCGGGTTTGATGTTGGAAAGGTGTACAAAAATTTCTTCCAGGGAAGTTTCGCTCACGAACCAGGCCTGCTCGTTGCTGCCAGGTATCCGTTCAGCTCGCATCTTAAGCTGTCCTACACTTTCTTCGCCCGAAACGTAAAGCACTTTTTTATTGGGTATCTGCAGAACGGTTTGCAGCACCAGCGTCGATTTGCCGATGCCGGGTTCGCCGCCGATCAGAATCAGGGAACCGGGAACTATGCCACCGCCCAAAACCCTATCTAATTCGCCGCCTCCGGTAGAGATGCGCGGTTGCTCGGACAGTTCAACATCCGAAAGCAACACCGGCTTGGACTTCGGCGCATGGAAACCCGATGCTGAGGCCTTCTTGACAGAAGGATCCATTCGGATGATTTCTTCGTTATACGTGTTCCATTCCCCGCAAATAGGGCATTTCCCGACCCATTTGGGCGAATCGGTTCCGCAATTGTTGCAGACGTAAAGGCTTTTTACTTTGGCCATGTTCGGTGTATTCTAATGGGCCAAAGGTAACGAAACAGAAGTTAATGACATAAGGTTGCTGGCAACTTGTCGCAATTTGCGTCAAACTAATAAATGAAAAAAGACTGTAGGATTGAAACGAAAAAAGGCATCTTCGAAAAGACGCCTTTAGCTTAGTTGCGGAGACCGGACTCGAACCGATGACCTTTGGGTTATGAGCCCAACGAGCTACCACTGCTCCACTCCGCGATTTGTTTGTGGGTGCAAAAGTACTGCAAAATCTCGAAACCACAAACCTTTTAGAAAAATTATCCAAAAAATAACACTAACGACTTGTGCGAAAGGTTTTTTTACTACATTTGCACAGTCTTAATCAATTTGTGCATAAAACACGCTGAAATGTCAAAAACCAGAGGTATGTTGGTGGAAGTCGCTCGACAGCTTTTCGCTCAGAAAGGCGTCGTAGAAACGACCATGAATGATATAGCAACTGCTTCAGGAAAAGGACGCCGTACGCTCTACACGTACTTCCGGAGCAAAGAAGAAATCTACAAAGCATGCATTGACAGCGAGTTGATGATCGTTACGACAGCATTGCAAAGCGTCATGAAACTAGAACTGGAGCCTAGGGAAAAACTCGAAGAGTACATTCGTTCCCATTTTGATGTCTACAAAAATATCGTTATTCGAAATGGAAACCTGCACGGTGTTTTTTTTCAGGACATGCTGGAAGTTGAAAAAGTACGCAACAAGCTTGATAAAAGGGAAACTGTCATGCTGCATCAGATACTGGAAGACGGCGTAGACAAAGGCATTTTTATCATATCCGATATCAAGCGCTTCGCACAAATCTTACTTTTTGCCATCAAAGGGCTGGAAGCGCCTTACACCCGTGAAAACATCCGCGGAAACAAGGAACGAAACCAACAGATTTTCGATTTCCTTTTTTACGGCTTGATGGGAAACAGCAAAATATAAGATGAGGCCCACCAACGGGTGCTCATCTTTTTTTATATAACAATCAAATAGATTACCTCATGAAATTACTCGAAGGAAAAACTGCCATCGTGACCGGAGCCGCCCGCGGCATCGGCAAAGCCATTGCCATCCGTTTCGCACAAGAAGGTGCCAATGTGGCTTTTACCGACCTGGCCATCGATGACAATGCCAAAGCAACGGAAGCTGAAATTGCAGCCCTTGGTGTGAAGGTGAAAGCCTACGCTTCCAACGCCGCCAATTTTGAAGATACCCACAACGTGGTGGAAAACATCGTCAAGGACTTCGGTCGCATCGATATTCTGGTCAACAACGCCGGTATCACCCGCGACGGCCTGATGATGCGCATGTCCGAACAGCAATGGGATATGGTCATCAACGTGAACCTCAAATCCGCTTTTAACTTTATCCACGCTGTTACACCGGTGATGATGAAACAGAAAGCCGGAAGCATCATCAATATGAGTTCTGTCGTCGGAGTATCCGGCAATGCAGGTCAAGCCAACTATTCCGCTTCCAAAGCTGGTTTGATTGGTCTGGCCAAGTCCATCGCCGCTGAACTGGGTTCCCGCGGTATCCGCGCCAATGCCGTCGCACCTGGCTTCATCATTACCGAAATGACCGCCCAGTTGCCCGAAGAAGTCCGCAAGGAATGGGCTGAAAAAATTCCGTTGCGTCGCGGCGGTACGCCCGAGGACGTAGCCAACGTCTGCGTATTCCTCGGTTCCGAACTTTCATCCTACGTCAGCGGGCAGGTCATCAATGTCTGCGGTGGTATGAACCGTTAAGAATGACCGTACTTTACGAAGATAACCATTTGCTTATCGTCAACAAAGCCTGCGGCGAGCTAGTGCAGGTGGACAAGACGGGAGACCTCTCCCTTGAGGAGTCGCTCAAGATGTGGCTGAAAGAGAAATACAACAAACCGGGTAACGTCTTTTTGGGCGTTACCCACCGTTTAGACCGCCCAGTGACGGGCATTGTTATTTTTGCCAAGACCAGCAAGGTTTTGCCCAGGCTGAACGAAATGTTTCAGAAGGGGGAAATACACAAAACCTATTGGGCGCTGGTCAAGAATCCGCCCAAACAAACGGAAGGCGTTCTGGAGCATTTCCTGGTTCGGAACGAAAAACAAAACAAAAGTTACGTTTACGATACGGAGAAGCCCGATTCCAAAAAGGCCATCTTGCATTACAAAATCATTGGCAAGTCCGACACCTATCACCTGTTGGAAATCGACTTGAAGACGGGTCGGCATCATCAGATCCGCTGCCAGTTGGCCAAGATGGGCTGTCCCATCAAGGGGGATCTGAAATATGGTTTCGATCGATCCAATAAAGATGGTGGAATATCCTTGCATGCAAGGCATATTGAGTTCGTTCATCCCGTTAGCAAAACTCTTATTGAGATTACAGCGCCACTGCCTACTCACGACTCGGTTTGGCAGTTTTTTGAAAAAAATAGGTAACGAATGAAAATATTTTTTAAAAAAAAATGTTTGATGAAAAACTTTTGTATCTTTGCAGCATCAAACTAAGAGAACATGGACGATATTTGCATCATAAAGGAAGTTTATAAGCTTCTGTACCAGTTTGAGAAAGACTTTTTCGAAAAACATCAGATGACCATCAACGATGCGATGGTGATTTGTTGCCTGAAAAACGGGGAGGAAAAATCGGCCGGTGGTATTTGCGATTTCGTAGGTCTTTCTAATTCTAGAGTGTCTAAAGTGTTGTGCACGGTCGAAGAAATGGGTTACATTCAGCGTCGTCTTGGTTCCAAGGACAAACGTCAGATGTTTTTCTCTTTGACAGAAAAAGGCAAGAAGAAGGTGGAAACCATGAAAGGTCAATCCCTCCATTTCGCCGATTTTCTGAAGCAAATTTCAAAACAGTGTAATCAATAATTTTTTTAAAAAAAAGCTGTCTAATAAGAAATAATTCAAATAGAAAATAATATGAAAAAGATACTCATCATGGTACTGGTCCTGATGACCGCCCTGACCGGATGCAAAGCAAAAGCTGGAGATACATCCGCTTCAGCAGAAACGATTAAAACAACTACAAACAATAAACAAATGGGAGCAATTCATTTAACGAAAGAAACCTTCATTGAGAAGGTGGCTAATTTCGAAGCCAATCCAAAAGAGTGGAAATATTTGGGCGACAAACCCTGTATCATTGATTTTTATGCCGACTGGTGCGGTCCCTGCAAAGCAGTGGCTCCGATTCTGGAAGAACTGGCAAAGACCTACGATGGACAGATTTATGTGTACAAGATCAATACGGACGAACAGCAAGAACTTGCCGGAGCCTTTGGTATCCGCAGTATTCCAAGTCTGCTCTTTGTGCCGATGGACGGCAAACCTCAAATGAGCGTGGGGGCATTGCCCAAGGCGCAGATGGTGGACGCAATCAACACGATTTTACTCGGTAAGAAATAATAATCCACTCCATTTCTACAGAAAAGGCCCCCTCAGTGATTGAGGAGGCCTTTTTAGTTAGAATTTTGCTTTAGCGATTTCGACGGCGTACACGCTTTCGAAGCCTTCAAAGTTCGCACTGAAAATGATCCATTTGCCGTCGGGTGAAAAATGGACGTTGGGCTCCAGTTTGTACTGATGGTATTTCATGTTGACCAGGCGTTCATAATTGAAACGATCGCCGGCCGGGAAGAACAGATTGATCCACTTGCCGTTCGGAGCCTTCGCCCGGAGCCGTTTGACCGGCAATTTTTCCACCGTTTGCGGTTCTGCCCAACAATCTGTAACTTTGCAGGTAAAGTAAAATACGATGGTTTCATCAATGTCGGAAAAGAAATTCTATCCCTGGCTGGTGGTCGGTTTGCTGTGGTTTGTCGCCCTGCTGAACTACCTGGACAGGCAGATGCTTTCCACCATGAAGCCATCTATGATGGTGGACATCAAAGAGTTGGCGACGGCCGAAAACTTTGGTCGGCTCATGGCGGTCTTTCTTTGGATTTACGCCCTGATGAGCCCCCTTTCCGGAATCATTGCAGACAGGCTGAACCGCAAGTGGCTTATCGTCGGAAGTCTTTTTGTATGGTCCGCCGTCACCTTGTGCATGGGCTATGCCACCACCTTCAACCAGATTTACGTTCTTCGCGCCATCATGGGCGTGAGCGAAGCCTTCTACATCCCGGCCGGCTTGTCGCTCATAGCTGATTACCATCAGGGCAAGACCCGCTCGTTCGCCATCGGGATCCACACCACCGGTATTTATCTGGGCCAGGCGTTCGGAGGCTTCGGAGCCACCATCGCCGACCATTTTTCCTGGCAATTCACCTTTCACACCTTTGGATTGATCGGTGTTCTATATAGCCTCGTTTTGATCCTTTTTATCCGTGAAAAAAAAACCTACGTGATCGATCCTACGGTGAAAACTTCTATGGGATTAGAGCTGAAACGTACGTTCAAAGGCTTGGGCATGCTCTTTGGCAACATCGCCTTCTGGGTGATTCTGTTTTATTTTTCAGCACCAAGCTTACCCGGCTGGGCAGCCAAAAACTGGTTTCCCACCTTGTTGTCCGACGCCCTGCACATGGATATGGCTCAGGCTGGCCCCACGGCTACCATGACCATCGCCATGGCTTCCTTTGTCGGTGTTTTATTGGGAGGCTGGCTATCGGACCGTTGGGTGATGCGAAACCTGAAAGGACGCATTTACACGGGTGTCGTTGGCCTGACGCTGACCCTACCTGCACTTTGGTTGCTGGGTAGTGGTGTCGGAATGGCTGCTATTTTGGCCGGAGGCTTGCTCTTTGGCCTAGGATTTGGTATCTTTGATGTCAACAATATGCCCATCCTATGTCAGTTTGTTTCAGCACGTTACCGGGCAACCGCTTATGGACTGATGAATCTGGCAGGCATTTCTGCAGGAGCAGTCATTACGGAGTTCCTCGGGAAATCGGCCGATCAGGGAAACATGCGGGGTGTATTTGTGTTGCTGACGGTCGTGGTAGCCGTTGCCATCGTTTTGCAACTTGTCATGTTGCGTCCGAAGACGGTGAATATGACGGAAGAGTAGTCATTCTTTAAATGAATTCGTATGAAAAAGAAAGTTGTAGTGGTAGGTGGCGGTTTTGCCGGCCTGCAAATTGTCCGGACATTGGACGAGAAGCTTTTCGATATAGTACTTTTGGATAAACTGAACCACCATCAGTTCCAACCCTTGTTTTATCAAGTTGCCACGTCACAGATTGAACCAGCCAGCATTTCCTTTCCATTGAGGAACATTTTCAAGAATAAGAAAAATGTACAGGTCAGGATGGCTGAAGTCACTGCCATTGACCGTGATAAGAAACTGGTTACGACTGATATCGGCGATTTTGAGTACGATTACCTCGTTATAGCGATTGGTTGCCGAACGAATTTCTTTGGTAACATCAACATTCGAAACAATGCCTTTTCGCTGAAAACCACGTATGATGCCATCACGTTGCGCAACCATGTTTTGAAAAACTTTGAAGCGGCCATTTCAGCCAAAGAGGAAGAAAAGCAGTGTTACCTGAACCTGGTTATCGTAGGTGGAGGACCAACCGGAGTTGAACTGGCAGGATCCTTTGCCGAAATCAAGAAAAATATTTTGCCGAAAGATTATCACGGTATTGATTTCTCTAAATTCAGGATCATTTTGGTGGAAGGTTCGCCAAACACGCTGAATAATATGAGTGAGGCCACAAAGATTACTTCAGCCAAATACCTCAAACGCATGGGTGTGGAACTTATGATGGGAGCCATCGTAAAGGATTACGATGGGAAAATGCTGACCTTGACTAGTGGTGAACAAATTCCGACTCGCACCGTCATCTGGGCGGCAGGGGTGCGAGGACGACTCATGGAAGGCTTTTTTCCGGAAGAGATTTCAGAGCATGGAAAGCGCGTTCTTGTGAATCGGATAAACCAGCTGCCGGCTTGTCCGGAAATCTTCGTACTGGGCGACATCGCTTGCATGATTACGCCCAAGTACCAACGTGGACACCCTCAGTTGGCCAATGTAGCCATCAATCAGGCAAAATCGCTGGCGAAGAATCTAAAAAATATTGAATTGGGCAAACCCACTAAAGATTTTGAATACATCGATTTGGGTTCCATGGCAACCGTCGGCACCAACAAGGCGCTGGTTGATTTCCCGCACCTGCATTTCCGTGGTCGTATCGCCTGGCTCATCTGGATGTTTCTGCACCTGATGCTCATCCTAAGCGTCCGCAACAAGCTGATCATCTTCATCAACTGGGCCTGGGCGTATATCACCAAGGACACCTCGCTGCGGCTTATTCTGACTCGTCCGGACGACCGCGAGGCTTAAAGTCTTACCACTCATTTTCCTTCCATCTGAAAACACTAACTGACACGATGATACGACGTTCCCTTTTTATGGCTTTTTTTATCGTGTGCTGTGTTTTTTTAAGTTACTCTCAGGAAAGTGGTTTGAGAATCAATGAGTTTCAAGCGTCCAATGCCAGTAAGATCGTGGATGAGGACGGGTTTGTATTCCGACTGGATCGAGTTGCACAATGCCTCCTCTGAAGACTGCCGGGCTCTTTCCGTCCGTAGCGGCACCTGTCATCAAGGTGAACGGTTCGGTCACTGCGAAGTCAAGGTTAAATCCTGTTTTGAACCAATAAAGCATAATGATAAATAAAATAGAAAAAATCTTTACAAAAGATAGTAAAAAAAAGGATATAAAGCTATCATAATGATTGTATTGTCGGGTTGATGCTTACAAATGAATTGAAGTTAAATAGTGTTTTAAAAGTGATTGTTTATGCAAAATACAGCTTTTTTACCACGAATTTGTAAGAAATGGTCTGTTAAAGTACCAAAGTAACACAAAGCCGGATATTTTGAAAAATTCAAGTAACTTTGTGTGAAAATTAGGACCCGTGGAAAAAGAAAAAACCGACCTTCTGGCTCAACTCTTCCAAAAATGGTGTGGCGAGGCACCTCGGAAAATTGAATTGCTGCCACCAAGCGGATCGTACCGAAGTTATTGCCGGATGCAAGCTGAAAGTTTTTCTGCGCTTGGTGCCTGGAACGCTGATTCTAAAGAAAATGATGCCTTCCTTTCATTTTCTAAGAGTTTTAGCGATGAAGGCTTACCCGTTCCACTCATATATAGTATCAATGAGGCTGAAGGGATCTATTTGCTGGAAGATCTCGGAACCGATACCTTGTTCGATTGTGTCAAGGAACATCCGTTCAACGACTCTATTAAAAAGCTGTATCGCAAAAGCTTGAAAGGTTTGGTGGACCTACAACTCAAGGGTAAAGACTGCATCGATTACAGCAAATGCTATCCCCGTGCCGCTTTCGATCGCGATTCCATGATGTGGGACCTCAACTATTTCAAATACTATTTTCTGAAACTGGTCCGCATTCCGTTCGACGAACAGGCACTGGAGGATGATTTCCGAAATTTTTCGGATTACCTGCTGCAGGAACGCTGTGATTACTTCTTGTTCCGCGACTTTCAGTCGGCCAACATTATGATCAAGGAGGGTGAACCCTATTTTATTGACTATCAGGGCGGAAGACGCGGTGCTTTGCAATACGATCCAGCCAGTTTGCTGTTTGACGCCAAGGCGCGCATGCCCAAGGAGGACCGACAGGAATTGATCTCCTATTACATTGATGAACTCGAGAAACAGATTCCGGTAGATCGCGGGCAGTTTATGGGCTATTACCAGGGTTACGTGCTCATTCGATTGATGCAGGCCATGGGCGCCTTCGGTTTCCGCGGTGTCGTGGAAAAGAAGCCCGGTTTTATGGAAAGCATTCCCCCAGCATTGGTCATGTTCGAAGACATGCTCGAAGACTGGAATTTACCCTTGGAAGTGCCTGAACTGAAAGCTTGCTTTCAGCGCATGGTCGATTCTGCCTATCTGAGACGCTTACTCGAAACCCATTTATGAAACGAGCATGTTGCAATAAGCGTCAGATTTTATGGACATTGGACATGCGAGTTCCGTATGGCCGATTATTTAAAATTATGTTTATATGAAAGGCGTGATTTTTGCAGCAGGCCTCGGAACACGGCTGTATCCGTTCACCAAAGACAAGCCAAAGGCATTGGTGGAAGTACACGGCAAGGCGATGTTGGGCTATACGCTTGACAAATTCAGAGCAGCGGGTATTTTTAATGTCATCATCAATGTCCATGCCTTTGCCTCTCTGGTAGAACACTATATTAAGGAGTATGCATTATTGCATCCGGAAATGCATTTGGAAGTTTCGGATGAACGCGAACTGTTGCTCGAAACGGGTGGGGGACTTAAGAAAATGCAGGCTTACCTCGATGAGCCGTTCATTGTCCACAATGTCGATGTGCTCTCAACGATTGACCTATCGTTGCTTGCTTCCGAGAAATGCCTTGCCACCCTGGCCGTCCGATTGTGCGAAAGCGACCGCTATTTCCTGTTCAACGATACCGGTTTGCTCTGTGGTTGGGAAAATGTTCGCACAGGGGAACAAAAGATTTCCCGCCCTTTCGAGAAGAACCTGCAGCGCTTTGGCTTCACTGGCATTCACCAGATTTCTCCATCCATTTTCCCTTTAATGACAGAAGTAGGCGTCTTTTCCATCACCGACGTTTATCTCCGCTTAGCTGTGGATCATGATATTCGAATGGTTGATGTCAGTGATGCGGCATGGTTCGATATCGGCAGCCCTGAACAGCTCGCTGTGGCTGAACGGGATTTCTAATTAAAAATTCGTACTCTGACGGGTAATCAAATCAGACAAATTATTATTGCCACTTATTGCTATCCCGATAATGTTTTAAGCCTTTTTTCAGTGTACGTTATTTCACCCGGTGAGCCAGCGTCGCTGTTGCCTGAAAGGTTGGCATCAGCAGCACTTCCGCAATCTGCACATGCGCCGGCGCTGAGGCAGCATAATACACCGTTTCAGCCACGTCGTCCCCGTTCAGAGGTTTGATGCCTTTGTAGAAATCGTCGGCTGCGGGCTTGTCTCCGCGAAAACGCACCACGGTGAAGTTGGTTTCGACCATGCCAGGTTTTATGAGGGTGACACGTAAAGTGGTGTCTACCAGGTCGATGCGCAAGCCGTCCGTCAGCGCTTTCACCGCCGCTTTGGAGGCGCAATAAACGCTGCCGTTGGCATAAGCCGCATCGCCGGCAATGGAACCGATATTAATAATGTGACCGCTTCCGCGGGAAACCATGCCAGGAACGACCATGCGCGTCATGGCCAACAGCCCTTTGATGTTGGTGTCCAGCACAATATCCCATTCGTCTAGATCGCCTTGGAATTCCTTGTCCACCCCGATGACCAGACCGGCGTTGTTCACCAGCACGTCGATGTTGGTCCAAGGTTCAGCCAACGATTCAACGGCCTGTTTCATGGCAGCTCTATCCCGCACGTCGAATGGCAAAGCCAACACCTTGATACCATATATTTTCTCCAGTTCAGCCTTTAAAGCAGCGACCTTTTCTGGATTTCTGCTGTTTAAAATGATGTTTGAACCCTGCGATGCGAATTTCCGGGCGCAGCCTTCGCCAATGCCGCTGGTGGCACCTGTAATGAGGACGATTTTACCTTTCATGATTTTTTTTTTCAAAGATGGGCACTTTTTTTAATTAGACCTTGTATTTGTGTGATAAAATCAATTTTAGCCGAATGAAAAATGCCGTTCTGGTTCTTCTTTTAGTTCTTTTTATGACCTCCTGTGAATACGGAGATCCAGCTGGAAGCGGCTATCTTGACTATCATTTGAGCAGCAATGACCTGAGCTTTTTGAATTAATCCGGATAAATAGCGATAATCCCTGAAAAATGCCAAAAAAACTTATATATCGTAACATTTTAATAGAAAAATATTCCAAATCATTGTGTTTCTAAAAAATAAGCCTATCTTTGCACCATCAAAACCGAACGTTTAGAGTAGCGAGTGCAGAGGCGAAGCTTGCTTCGACTATGCCGAGTCACGAAAAACGACTGTTTAGAATAAACGAAACAATGATTCAATCTATTCTGATTAACCTAAACCTGATTGGTATTCTTCTACTGGAAGAGTAGCAAGGTAGTAGTAGGATTTAAGTATACGGTAAACCCTTCTTGCTACACTGCAGGAGGGGTTTTTGATTTCAAAGGAAAACAACCTAAAAACATACAACAATGTCAGACAAAGTTTTTATTTTCGACACCACACTCCGGGACGGGGAACAAGTGCCAGGATGCCAATTGAACACCGTAGAAAAGATTCAGGTCGCCAAGGCACTGGAATCACTCGGCGTTGATGTGATTGAAGCCGGCTTTCCGATTTCCAGCCCGGGCGATTTCAAGTCGGTGGTCGAAATCTCCAAAGCCGTGACCTGGCCCACCATCTGCGCCTTGACCCGTTCGGTCGAAAAAGACATCGATGTTGCCGCCGAAGCGCTGAAATATGCCAAGCGCGGTCGCATTCATACCGGTATCGGAACCTCCGACTACCACATCAAGTACAAATTCAATTCCACCCGCGAAGACATTTTGGAACGTGCTATTGCTTGCGTGAAATATGCTAAGAAATACGTGGAAGATGTTGAATTCTATTGCGAAGACGCTGGCCGTACCGACAACGAATACCTGGCCCGCGTGGTGGAAGCCGTCATTAAGGCAGGTGCCACCGTCGTAAACATTCCTGATACCACCGGTTATTGTTTGCCCAACGTGTATGGTGAAAAAATCAAGTTCCTGATGGAAAATGTGCGCAATATCGATAAAGCCATCCTTTCCACTCATTGTCACAACGACCTGGGCATGGCCACCGCCAACACCATGGCTGGTATACTGAACGGCGCCCGTCAGGTGGAAGTGACCATCAACGGTATCGGTGAACGTGCCGGGAACACTTCCCTCGAGGAAATCGCCATGATTTTGAAGTGCCACAAGGACATCAATGTGCATTCAGACATCAATACCCAACGAATTATTAAAACCAGCCGACTGGTTTCCAATCTGATGAACATGCCCGTTCAGCCGAACAAGGCTATTGTGGGCCGCAACGCCTTCGCGCACTCCAGCGGCATCCATCAGGATGGCGTGTTGAAGAACCGCGAAAGCTACGAAATCATGGACCCCAAGGACGTGGGCATCGACGAAAACTCCATCGTGCTGACTGCCAGAAGCGGACGCGCGGCCTTGAAGCATCGCCTATCCATTTTGGGCGTCGATATAGACGGCGACCGTTTGGTGGAAGTTTATCAGGAATTTCTTAAATTAGCAGACCGTAAGAAAGATCTGAACGACGATGACGTGTTGTTGCTGGTCGGCGAGGAGCGAACCAAAAGCAGCCGCATCAAACTGGATCATTTGCAGGTAGTGACCGGCAAAGGCGTCATGCCCATGGCCAGCATCATTCTGGACATTGCCGGCGAAAAATTTGAAGCCACTTCCTCCGGTAACGGCCCTGTCGATGCAGCCCTCAAAGCGTTGAAGAAAATTGTGAACCGCGAAACCATCGTTCAGGAATTCCTCATCCAAGCCATGACCAAAGGGAGTGACGATACCGGAAAGGTACACATGCAGGTGGAATACGAAGGCGTGATTTATTATGGTTTCTCCGGCAACACCGACATCGTGACTGCTTCTGTGGAAGCGTATATCGATGCTATTAATAAGATTGTAAAATAGTTATAAAAGACAATGGCACAGACATTATTTGACAAAATCTGGGACAAACACGTGGTTGCCACAGTGGAAAACGGCCCGACACAAGTATACATCGACCGGCATTATTGCCACGAAGTGACCAGTCCACAAGCATTTCAGGGCATGCGCAACCGCAACCTGCAATTCCTCCGTCCTGAAAAGACCTTCGCCATCCCCGACCATAATATTCCTACTCTGAATCAGGAAAAACCCATCGAGGATCCCATTTCCGCTTTTCAGGTAGAAACCCTCACTAAGAACGCCAACGAATTCGGCATTACTTTATATGGCCTCGGCCACAAGAAAAACGGTGTGATTCACGTGGTTGGGCCTGAAAATGGCTTGACGCTGCCTGGTATGACCATCGTTTGCGGTGACTCCCACACGTCCACCCACGGTGCCCTTGGCGCTGTCGCTTTCGGTATTGGAACCTCCGAAGTCGAAATGGTGATGGCTTCCCAATGCATCCTGCAGGCCAAGCCGATGCGCATGCGCATCACCATCGACGGAAAGCTCGGCAAGGGCGTTTCTGCCAAGGATATGGCTTTGTATATCATCGCCAAGATGACCACTGGCGGCGCAACCGGTTATTTTGTGGAATACGCCGGCGAAGCCATTCGTGCCCTGAGCATGGAAGGCCGCCTGACGCTTTGCAACCTTACCATCGAAATGGGTGCACGTGGCGGCATGGTCGCTCCGGACGAAACTACCATCGAATACGTTAAAGGCCGCGAATTCGCTCCCAAGGGTGCCGAATGGGACAAAGCCGTTGCTGAATGGAAACAACTGAAAACCGATGATGACGCTGTTTTCGACAAAGAAGTCGTTTTCGACGCTTCAGCCATTGAACCCAGGATCACCTACGGAACCAATCCGGGCATGGGCTTGGGCATTACCGAAAACATTCCCACGCTGGATACCGTGGATGAGGCCAGTAAGGTTTCTTATTCTAAATCCCTGGAATACATGGGTTTCCAACCGGGCGACAAAATGTTGGGTAAAAAGATCGATTACGTGTTCCTGGGCAGCTGCACCAACGGCCGCATCGAAGACTTCCGCGCGTTCACTGCTTATGTGAAAGGTAAGAAGAAAGCCGATGACGTGATCGCTTGGTTGGTTCCCGGCTCCTGGGCTGTAGAGGCTCAGTGTCGCGAAGAAGGCTTGGTCGAAATTCTGGAAGCCGCCGGTTTCCAGCTCCGTCAGCCCGGTTGTTCCGCTTGTCTGGCCATGAATGAAGACAAGGTGCCCGCTGGCAAATACGCCGTATCCACCTCGAACCGTAACTTCGAAGGCCGCCAAGGCCCCGGTGCCCGCACCATCTTGGCCGGTCCGCTGGTTGCAGCAGCCGCTGCAGTGACAGGTCACATCACCGATCCAAGAACATAAACACTATGGAACCGATTTTCCGATTTTCCCTGCCCATTCAGGTACGTTTCAACGACGTAGACATCATGGGACACGTGTCCAACACGGTCTATCAAAATTACTACGACGCCGGCAAAATGGATTATTTCGATAATCTGCTCGACGGTCTGGATTACAAGGAACTCGGTGTGGTGGGTGCTTCCATCAGGATCGAATACCTAAAACCGATCATGTTCAAAGATGAAATTTACGTGGAGACTCGCGTATCGATACTCGGCAATAAGAGTTTCACCATGGAACACCGTCTGGTCAACATGAAGAACGGAGAATTGCTCTCCACGTGTACGGCTGTGATTGTATGCTACGATGCGGTGCACAAGGTGAGCATTCCCATGCCTGCTGTTTGGCGCCGGAATATCATCAACAACGAAGGAAAACAATTGATAATTAAGTAATTACAAAATCCCGAAAGGGTAAATAAATAGAGTATGGAAAAGTTTTTAACCCTTACTTCCACCATCGTTCCGCTTCCCATCGAAAACGTGGATACGGACCAAATCATCCCCGCCCGCTTCCTGAAGGCTACCTCCAAGGACGGTTTCGGAGATAACCTCTTCCGCGACTGGCGCTACGACAGCAACAACCAACCCATTCCCGGCTTCATCTTGAACAACCCGACCTACAGCGGCTCCATTTTAGTTGCCGGCAAGAACTTCGGTAGCGGTTCCTCCCGCGAACACGCCGCCTGGGCAGTTGCCGGTTACGGTTTCCGCGTGGTGGTTTCCAGCTTCTTCGCTGACATATTCAAAGGCAACTCCCTGAATAATGGCGTTTTACCCGTTGTTGTTTCCGAAAGCTTCCTGGCTGAAATCTTTGCCGCCGTCAATGCAGACCCGAAGGCTACCCTGACGGTCAATCTGGAAGAACAGACCATCACCAACAATGGAAATGGTGCGGTGGAAAGCTTTCAGATTAATGCCTACAAGAAAAATTGCTTGCTTAATGGCCATGACGATATCGATTTTCTCCTGAGCAATAAAGGCAAAATCGAAAATTGGGAGCTGCAAAAATGAAGATAGAAATAATGGATACGACGCTTCGGGACGGGGAACAAACCTCCGGAGTATCTTTTGCCGCACAGGAAAAACTGAGTGTGGTTCGGCTGTTGCTGGACGATTTGAAGGTGGATCGGGTGGAAATCGCTTCGGCGAGGGTTTCAGCCGGTGAATTTGAATCGGTCCGACGCATCGGCATCTGGGCCAGGCGCTACAACATGCTGGATAGGGTCGAAATCCTGGGTTTCATCGACAAAGGGCTTTCCCTGAAATGGGTGACCGATGCCGGCATGAAGGTGATCAACTTGCTGACAAAAGGTTCGTTGAATCACGTGACCAATCAGCTTCGCAAGTCGCCTGAACAACACCTCGAAGACATCCGTGCCGAAATCGCCTTGTGTCAGGAAGCCGGTGTTACCGTGAATCTGTATCTGGAAGACTGGTCCAACGGCATGATCAACTCGCCCGAATACGTCTTCTTCATGATGGACGGCATGCGTGACCTGCCCGTGAAACGCTTTATGCTACCCGATACGCTGGGCATCCTGAATCCTGCCCAAGTAACCGATTTCTGCCGCCAAATGGTTGAACGCTACCCCGACCTGCATTTCGATTTCCACGCCCACAACG
>Ga0209125_1001549_pt1 | contig 20897 bp, 18 predicted proteins | sample BarGraIncub1131A_FD_184503 | JGI IMG/M metagenome (GOLD analysis project Ga0209125, IMG submission 184503) | Arctic peat soil microbial communities from Barrow, Alaska - Barrow Graham LP Incubations 11-31A (SPAdes) (version 2) | ecosystem: Environmental > Terrestrial > Soil > Wetlands > Peat...
CCTACAAGACAACGACCGATTGGATTTATCAGGTATTTGATATTAATTTTATAAAAACCATTCTAAGAGCATCGTATGAGACATTTCGTGCGCTAATAGGACAACGAGCATTTAATACTGACATTCTGATTAATCACGCTATTCCTATAATTAGCCTCGGATTTTTATTTATAAGTTCCGTATATCTTTTCGTTCAGAAAAAAAATAAATATATACCACTTGGCATTTTTGGTATAGCTTCAATCGTAATGTTCACACTTAACAGTAACGTTGTTTCGGTTCATCGCTATATACTGCCAATTTTAACCATATATATTGCAATTGCATTATCTATTAAAGGTAAGTATCCATACTCAATCTTAATAATCTTATGTGCAGCCGGCATAGCACTGCAGTTTCTATTATTCTCGCTGTTCATCGGCAACATATTCGTCGGCTAGACTTCCAAGGTGGAACCTTGGAAAGTTTATTCGACAGTGACGCTCTTGGCTAGGTTGCGGGGTTGATCGACATCATTACCATGGGCTACTGCCACATAATAAGCGAATAATTGCTGTACAACGTTCAACACGATCGGCGCCATGATGTCCAATTTGGTATCAATTCGTATAATCTCTTCGGCGTCAATTTCTTTTTTGCTATTCGTAATAACCAAAATATGACCGCCTCTGGCATTAACTTCTTCTAGCGTGCTGAGACTCTTATCGAATAGCCAATTGTCGATTAGTAGCGCTACTTCGAAGAATGCGTCATCAACCAACGCGATTGGCCCGTGCTTTAATTCACCGGCAGCATAACCTTCGGCTTGAATATAAGATATTTCTTTTAACTTTAATGCACCTTCCATTGCGACTGGAAATAGCGTGTCACGACCGAAATAAAGTGCATGTTCATATTTTCCGTATTTTTTGGCCGCCTTAGCGATTTTTTCTTTATAATTCTTGACTACATTTTCAATTTCATCAGGTAGTTTGGCCAACTCGTCGATATATTTCGAAGTACTCTGAACGCCAATACCCTTCGCCTGAGCAACCTGGATACCGAACATCGTTATTGCTGCTACTTGTGAGGTAAAAGCCTTGGTAGAGGCTACAGATATCTCTGGGCCAGCATGAACATAGACTCCGCCATCAACTTCGCGAGCAATAGTCGATCCGACGGCATTAATAATGCCCAATGTCTTGACGCCACGTCGTTTAATCTCGCGCAAACAGGCCAAGGTATCAGCCGTCTCGCCAGATTGAGATATTACGAGCGCAACGGTGTTTTTTGGTAAATGAAATGAACGATAGCGCAGTTCGGATGCAGCCGCCACATCAATCGTTAGGCCATCCACTAATTGCTCCAGATAATATGAACCTAGTAATCCTGCATAATATGCCGTGCCACAGCCAATAATCGTAACGTGTTCGATTTCTCGCAACTCTTCAGGACTTAGGTTCAAGCCACCCAGATTTACAGATTTATCTTTGACATTTATTCGTCCGCTTAAGGTTGAGCGAAGCGTCGACGGCTGTTCGCAAATCTCTTTTAACAGGAAGTGATCATAGCCTTGTTTTTGGATAGCTTGCATATCGATTTCTATTGTTTCAACTTTGACTGAAATTGGTTGAGCGGCCAAATCACGAAGCTCGACACCATCACGGCGACAAATAGCCATTTCACCATCATTCAAATAGATTGCCTGGTTAGTATAGCCGATCAACGCCGAGGCATCACTGGCAATGTATGTTTCATCTTCGCCTACACCAATAATAAGTGGGCTGCCTGACCTGGCAACGACAATTTCATCTGGATTACGCACCGAAACAACCGCAATGCCGTATGTGCCAACAATTAGTTTTAGGGCCTGAGTAACAGCGTCGACTAGTAATGTGTCTTTGTCATACAAGGAATCAATCAATGCCGCTAACACCTCAGTATCGGTTTGAGTGACAAACTTGTGTTTTTTAAGTGTTGCTTTGAGTTCTTTGTAGTTTTCGATAATACCGTTATGAACTAGGTAGATATCGCCAGCCTTGTGTGGATGTGCGTTAACCTCAGATGGTTCACCATGCGTTGCCCACCTGGTATGGCCGATGCCAATCGTATCGGTTGACGGTTTTTTATCAGCAAGCGACTCTAATTCAGCGACTTTTCCCTTGGCACGCAACAACGTTGCAACACCTTTTCCAATTGTAACAATTCCCGCCGAGTCATAGCCTCGATATTCTAATCGATGGAGCCCGCCTATTAAATAAGTTCTTGCTTCTTTTTCGCCAATACATCCTACTATTCCACACATATAATTACTCCTTAACTAAGATTGTAATTTCTTCGCTACTTCACCAGTTCTATGACTGACATCCTTACGAGATATTAATATGCCGTTAGGTGTATTCACGACAACAATATTATTTAAACCTATAACAGCAACTGGTTTACTATCCTCTTCATTTCTAACGTAGGCATTTTCAACATCGATAGCATGAATATTATCACCACTGAAATAGTTGCCGCTTTCATCTTGTGGTACGACATCATGAAGGTCTTTGAATGATCCAATATCCATCCAATCAAAGTTCGCAGCCACAACGGCTAGACTTTTCGATTTTTCAATCAAGGCAATATCGATAACCTGGTTGTCAAACGCTAGGTAGGCATCATGATATTCGGCACTTCCGACTTTAGCTATTGATGCCAAAGTTTCGAAATCGGCTTCTAGATTTGGCGCGCTTAGTTTCATCTCGCCCAAAAATGTATTGACCGAACCTACGAAGTAACCACAGTTCCATAGATAATGTCCCGATTCGACATACTTTTTAGCAGTTTTGTAATCGGGTTTTTCTTTGAAAGATTCGACATTAAATATACCCTTGCTTTCACTTATTGCTCCATCTCGTTCGATATAACCAAAGGCGGTCGAAGGGAAAGTTGGCTCAATACCAATTAACGTAATCTGATTATTTGCCATTGAAACTTTTGCAGCCGCCACAAATGACCTAGCAAAACCACCGATGTCGCGCACATAATGATCTGAGTGGATAAAGGCAATCGGCTCGTCATGATCATGTTTGCGTGCGATAACATCAAGTGCAAATACAATGCAGTGCGCCGTTCCACGTCTCCCCGGTTCAATTAAAAAGACACTGTCGGATAATTCCGGCAACTGCTCGCGCACTAGATCTGAATGACTGGCTTCGGTTACGACATAAACCGTTTCGCCCACTCTTGAAGCACGATCGTATGCCGTCTGCAGCAGCGTACGTTCGCCTGTTAATTTTAATAGATGTTTTGGGTAATTTGAAGTTGATAGTGGCCACAGGCGTGTGCCCGATCCGCCAGCAATTATTACTGTAATCATTAGACTATTATAACCTACATCGAAACCTTAAAATGATATAATTAAGCAATGAATATACTTGTCACTGGTGGCGCAGGCTACATTGGATCACATACAATAGTTGAACTTCTAAATAATGGCGATAGCGTAGTCGTTGTTGATAACCTATCAAACAGTAATCAAGAATCAATTCGTCGTGTCGAAAAAATTACCAATTCCAAAATACTATTTTATGAAATTGATGTACGTGATGCCAATGCACTTAAAAAGATCTTTAAAGAAAACAAAATAGATGCTGTCATTCATTTTGCAGGACTAAAATCCGTTGGTGAATCAGTCTCAAAACCAATTGAATATTATGACAATAACATAGTTTCGACTCTTGTATTACTTGAAACTATGAAAAAATATAACGTTAAGAAATTAGTTTTTAGTTCAACGGCCGGTGTATATGGTGAGCCAGAGGAACTACCATTACTTGAAACAAGTCGTATTGGTTATGGAATATTCAGTCCATATGGCAGATCAAAATACATGATAGAGATGATGCTAGATGATTTAAGTTTCTCGGATAAATTAATGGGGATAACGATTCTGCGCTATTTTAACCCAATAGGCGCACATTCAAGTGGTTTGATTGGAGAAGATCCCAATGAGATACCGAATAACCTGTTGCCTTATGTGTCGCAGGTTGCTATCGGAAAGCTCGAAAAAGTCAGAGTTTATGGTAACGATTATAATACGCCAGACGGCACCGGAGTACGTGATTATATTCATGTCGTAGATTTGGCAAAAGGCCATATTGCAGCACTTAAACACATCGAACCAGGTGTTAAATTATATAATTTAGGAACCGGACGCGGAACGTCTGTTTTAGAACTTATTGCGGCGTTTAGTAAAGCGGCGGGCAAGAACATACCATATCAAATAGTCGCTCGTCGCGACAATGACGTTGCCTCAAGCTATGCATCACCCGAAAAAGCCAACAAAGAACTTAGATGGTTTGCAGAAAAATCAATTGATGAAGCCTGTGTCGACTATTGGCGATGGCAAACAAAAAATACGGATGGATATAGACAATGTTAATATTAATAACAACATGAGTACAAAACAATCAACTCCTAAGATATGTATAATTATACCCGCATATAACGAATCGGCAGTGATTGGTTCTGTAATCATGTCATTAATGAATGAACTTAAAATACTAAAATATTTAACGTCAATAGTTGTAGTTAATGATAGTTCCCAGGACGACACTTCGATAATTGCACGTAACAGTGGGGTGTATGTCATTGACCATATACTTAATTCTGGTGCGGGAGGCGCTACCGCAACAGGGTTAAGTTATGCTGAACAAAATGGTTTTGATATCGCAGTCACGATGGATGCAGATGGGCAACACTCAGCCAGTGACGTAGTCAAGGGCGTTGAAGAAATTATCAAACGTGGCGATGATTTACTTATAGGAAGCCGCCTTATCAAGAAAAAGGGAATGTCAAAAGCTAAAATAATTGGCAACAAGGGACTTAGTATTATTACATATATGCTTTTTGGAATTAATTCTACAGATTCACAGTCGGGATTGCGTGTTTTTTCTCGTCGCGCACTTGAAAGTCTTCGCTGGAAAACAAGTGGATATGAATTTTGTAGCGAAATGCTATGGCGCGCTAAACAACTAAATCTGCAAATTAGTGAATACTCTATCGAAACTATATATACAGATTACTCCAAGTCGAAAGGTCAAAATAACTGGAATGGAATTAACATCGTCAAGAATTTGGTAAAAAGACGTATTGCGGAGCTTATGGGATGAGCCGTTATTTTCTTTTGCTACTTTTAACCTCTCCTTTCATATTACTCTCAATCCTAAGTGCTCTTACTAAATATAAACTCGGTCGTTCAACCAAAAAGCATTTTGTGATTCAGGTTGTGATTTGGTTATTGATATTCATTGGGCTAGCATCAGCAGAGTCAATTTACATCTGGCTATTCCAACATAAGTTAACTCAAACCGAGCCTCTTAGCCTTTTTGATGTTATCCAAATCACAGCAATTATTATCGTCTTTTACGTCGCTAACCGTTCACGATCAAAAATAGAAATTCTTGAAAAACGCGTTCAAGACCTGCATCAAGAACTGTCTATTAGACTTTCAGTAAAAAAATAATTAGTCTGATCTAAAGATTAGTTTATTAAAAATAATGAAGTTCCATAATACAACCATGCACATAACCACTAACTTCGCAATTACTGGCACAAACGAAAAACTGTTCACCAATAGCTGAATAATCACATTCGACAGCAATAGGTTTATAGTTGCCAAAACCAAGTACAGTCCCACCTGCTTTTGGATACCATGTGAATAAGTTCTACCCGCGTCATTAAAAGAGAATAGTCTGTTGCCAGTGAAGCTCACGATTAACCCTACACTAAAACTCAGTGATTGAGCAACCAAGAGCGAATAAGGCGATGCCAGAAAGTGAATCAAACAAAGAAAACAAAGATACTCGGAAGCAAAAGCCAAAATTCCCACTACACCGTAAGTTACAACACGCTTGATTGTCATTCTGCCATTCAGTATAGAAGTCATTGCTGTTATAATCTTATTACAATACGAATCATTTTACGAGGGGCGCAGGAGAATCGAATGGTACGAAGTGCTACAAAAAAAACACCAAAATTATATTATTTCTCTCAAGTTAATAATATTCAGGTACCAAAAAAATACAAGACGATAATTAGCCGTGTAGCCTTCCCTCTTCTGTCATTGATCTCGCGCGAACAAACCCTAAAGCTCGGTCTAGTACCAATTGATGATGAAAGGGTGATTATGGCCCTCAAATACACAAAAGGACGCCTTCTTGATATCGGTTGCGGTGCCAATAACTTCGTAAGAAGCTACGGCAATGGCGTAGGAGTTGATGTTGCCAAATGGGAAGGCTGCGATCGAGTCATAAAAAACGCCGCAAAATTACCATTTGACGATAACAGTTTTGACACTGTAAGTTATCTTGCTTGCCTTAACCACATCCCCAACCGTGATGACTCGGTCAAAGAGGCCACTAGAGTAATGACGGATAACGGACGGATAATTGTAACTATGATAACACCAAAGCTTGGTAGATTTGTCCACTGGTTAAGATATAATAATGACCCCGACAACAAAGAAAGACACATCAATAATGAAAACGAGTTATTAGGTATGAGCCACAAACAAATAATATCAATTCTAAAAAATGCCGGTTTTACAAATATTGAGCATAGGCGTTTTGTATTTGGACTTAACAACATATATATCGCGATACTAGAAAAGCAAGGTAGTTAATGTGTTAATTAATAATCTATTTATTAAGAGCAAAATTCCATATCAAATATTTATAGGCATGGTAGTAATTATCCTATCCTTAATTCTCAGAAGTATAAACCTATTCATCATTGCCCTATCTTTAGTCATCCTATATAAAATGCTCTCCCAAAAAATCAACAAAACTATTTTCAATAGTAAGCTGTTCGCAATAACATTAATATTATTTAGTTATATTGTTCTTCTACAGTGCGCAGTATTAATTTCGTGGGTAATAAATCGTAATTTTCCACTAAGCTGGACACCTCTCCTATTGCTTGGATTTATATTAATAATGCTTTTTTATAACTATTTATTTATAAAAAAAAGACCTGAAACTAAAACAACCCAAGAGCATTATAAATTATTAAACGTTCAAGATATCCTTTCATTAGTAGTTGCATCCATTATTTTAGGCTTGGTCGTACTACCCCCAATAACACAGACTCCGGATTACACCAAGTCGGCAGCCTTGATATCAATAGTCAATGGAAACAGTGATGACCCATCACATATTGGCCTTATCAATGACGGTCTCCATTTCGATAGAGGCGTCACGTATGAATCGGATTCAGAAAGTAAAGTTCGTATGGATGGTTTCTATCCGGCAGGTTGGCCTTCAATATCTGCCGTACTGACAAAAGCATTTTATCCAACAGCAGAAGCCGGCTTATCGGGCCTAGTAGCATACGCCGTTCAAAAACTGTTTTGGTTTTTTGTATTAATATACCTCCTCACAAGAGTTTCATTCGCAACATTTCAATTTATAGGTGATAGATCCCATAAAACCACGCCTTTATTCTGGGTCTCGACCGCCTCGTTTTTACTAAGTTACATTTTTTTGATACCAATATTTCAATACGGATTTTACAGCCTTTTCCCGCAACTAATCGCAGTTCTATTAGTAATTCCTGCCATATTTCAACTCTCCGAAGAAAGAGAGGGTGGCGATACATATAATTCATTACCGTTGATTTTAATATTAATCTTGGGAGGTTGTCTGTCTTGGTTCCTACCGCTGCCGGCGTTCTTATTAACTGCCTTGCTTATAATGGTAACATTAGCAAAAAGCAGAAAAATACACACCACAATGATGAGCATTTATACTCTAATAAAAGAAAACCTTATGCTGCTCGTGATCCTACTGATGGCAATAATAACCCAGTTGTACGTAATGCTTAGTAACCACCATGGAAATGAAATTTCTTTTCTAAAGGGCATATTATTAGACGGAGGAATTGCAAAATACAACAATAACTTTTATTTGTTTATGGGCATAGGTTTTTTAGCCGGTTTACTGCTCGCTAACAAAAAAGCTGTCAAATACATTAATTTAATTTTTTACCTTATGATTCCAATTTTATTTTTTAGCGCTTTAATATATATAATACAGATGACAAATATCAACAAAAATGCCTACTATTACTATAAAATGGTTGCCATTTTTACGATTACGACTATACCCTTTTGTATTGCTGGATATAGCTTAATCATTAATAGAATTGTTGGCAATAAGAATATTACTCTAGTAGCTACATTATCGATAATTTTATTTCTGACATCATTCTTGACAATAGGTATAGATAGTTCAACCCTTAGATACTCATCTGGAGAAAGATACCTTACGCACAAAATGGACAATGTGGTACTTAATGAGCTGAGTAAAAACATAACTCAAGGAAATTATTTTAAAAAAAGATATACGTTTTATTATATCCCCAATCCAGCATATATAAAACAAAATACAGTGATGGGGATGATGGTCAAATCAAATGAGCTAAACACACCATGTTTTAATTATATCTTGTGGACCGTCCTGCCAAAGATTCCTCCAATAAATCAACTATTAAACGATTTCACGCAGAGTTGTAATGGATATAATATTACCATAGTGACAGATGTAGCAAATCAGAGTCCATTCGAACAAGCAGTAAAAAACATGGGGCTTAGCGGTTCAATCAATATTAAATCTTATTAAGCGTATCAAGCCGAATAAACAGTTAATTTGTTGCAATATTACTCTTCTTATGGTTAAATATAAAGGGTAAAAAAGGTATAGGAATATTTAGTGAAAACAAAAAGTAATAACTACACAAATAAAAGATCTAGAAAGGTATTGGTCGTGGTTACCATTGCTGTAATCACGGTTCTTATTTCCTTTTCATTAATCCTTATTTACATTTATGGACTTAACGGCAGCCTGTTTGGTTGGAAATCATCACAAAATACAACCGATTATAGTTCGACTAACTACGGTCCAGCTACGACTGAACAGAAACAAGCCGGTGTAAAGACCAAGTCTAGCACTACTAGTGATACACCACCAACGCTCACGAAAATTACCGGTAGCGACAAGAAGAATACTGAAGTTACTATTTCTGCGATAAATCAAAATAGTTCAACATTACAAATTAGGGTACTAATAAGTGCAGTGGAGGACACTGGTGTATGTGCAATCACATTAACCAGCACTAGGCAGTCGGCTGTCACAGCCACAGCTAATACCCAGGCATTGGCGAGCGCTTCCACCTGTAAAGGTTTTGACATCCCTCTTTCAAAGTTGGCTGCAGGTTCATGGCATATTCTTATAGAATATTCCAGCCCTGTGCTGACAGGTTCGACATCTCAAGACATGGTTATCAAGTAGGGCTATGGGCAAATAGGATGAATGTTATTGCGAAAATTATAAGAAAAAAAGGCATGATGACAGTCGCAGCCTTGGGTATCACCTATACATTAATACTCGGACTCCCCACATTGAGTCACGCTTCGACAGTAGTCGGCTTTAACCCAGGTCATATTATTGACGATGGCGTAATGACAGACTCTGGATCGATGAGTGTAATTCAAATACAGAATTTTTTGAATGCAAAGGTTCCTTCCTGTGATACAAACGGCACTTTGACCTCTGAATTTGGGGGTGGCACTAGGGCCCAATGGGCGGCAACGCGTGGTTACTACCCGCCATTCACGTGCCTAAAAGACTACGCCGAAAATGGGCTTACTTCTGCACAAATAATTAAAAACGCCTCACAACAATACCAGATTAACCCTCAAGTCTTGATTGTGTTATTACAAAAAGAACAGGGTTTAGTAACGGACACGTGGCCGACTAGTAACCAATATAGAAGCGCGGCCGGCTATGGCTGTCCTGATAGCACACCTGGAGTATGCAACTCATCATACTATGGCTTTACAAATCAAATCGCCAATGCCGCTAAATTGTTTCATTCTGTAATAACCTCAAGTCCATCCTGGTACTCACCGTATGTATTGGGTAATAATTATATTCAATGGAGCCCTAATAGTTCATGTGGAGGATCAACGGTCAATATTCAAAACCTAGCAACGGTATCTCTTTACGACTATACTCCCTATCAACCAAACCAAAGCTCACTGAATGCCGGCTACGGCTCCGGCGATAGCTGCAGTTCGTATGGAAATCGTAATTTTTATCATTATTTTACAGATTGGTTTGGCAACACACTTATCAAGGTGCTGACGGCATCCGAGCAAAATTCTATTACTAATAATAACCACTACGGCACTAGCTATTGCTCTTTTCTTAAACCGTCAGATGTGCCCGTCAACTCTTATTGCAAAAGTCCTATGACAGGAGATTTCAACGGGGATGGCTATCAAGACATAGCTGTCTTATCGATATTCCCAGACGGCAAGAGCTTCAATCTTTGGTTATTCCCGGGCGGTCCAAGCGGGATTGGGGATCCAGTGTTACAACGACACTTTGATGCCGCTGACGGTTGGGACATCAGCATGAATAAATTTGTCGCCATTGACGTAAACAGGGATGGAATTACGGATTTAGTCTCCTTTGCTAGGGGTATATATGATGGTATTACTATGGTTGAGATAGACGGAAATGGTGATGGGTTAAAACAGCAACCTAAGATTACTACGGATTATTCGATATATAGGCCTTATAGTGGCGGTTGGTACTGGAAATTAGTGGATTTGGTTCAAGGCACAGGAGATTTCAACGGGGATGGCTATCAAGACATAGCTGTCTTATCGATATTCCCAGACGGCAAGAGCTTCAATCTTTGGTTATTCCCGGGCGGTCCAAGCGGGATTGGGGATCCAGTGTTACAACGACACTTTGATGCCGCTGACGGTTGGGACATCAGCATGAATAAATTTGTCGCCATTGACGTAAACAGGGATGGAATTACGGATTTAGTCTCCTTTGCTAGGGGTATATATGATGGTATTACTATGGTTGAGATAGACGGAAATGGTGATGGGTTAAAACAGCAACCTAAGATTACTGTTAATGATGCTATATACAAAGCGCAACCAACTGGCTGGTACTGGGAGTGCATCGACGTGATAAGACAAACTGGCGATTTTAATAATGATGGCTACGATGATATAGCGGTATTGTCAATCTTCCCTGATAAAAAGACATTCAATTTATGGGTTTTCCCTGGATCAGCGACTGGGTTAGGTAACCCGATTCTTCAAAGGACTTTCGATGTAAACCAATTCTGGGATGCAAGCAATAATAAATTTGTCGCGCTTGATATAAATAAAGACAAGACTTCAGATTTATTTTCTTTTGCCAGAAGTGCTTACAACGGCATTACCTTTGTGGAGATAGACGGTGGCTCAACCGGACTAAAACAACAGCCTGAGATTATTGTAAACGACAACATATACAAGTCACAGCCGACTGGCTGGTACTGGGATAATATACGCTAAAGAGTTTTAGCTAGAAAATTTCAAAATATCAATTATTTTTTTTGAGCAGTTTCCGTTACCATAAGGATTAATTGCATGTGCCATTTTTGTATAGATTTCATCTGTATTATCCAATAATTTATTTGTCTTTGATACTATTAATGATTTATCCGTACCAACCAACGAGGCTGTACCAGCTTCTATACCTTCGGGCCTCTCAGTCGACTCACGCATAACTAGAACTGGTTTGCCTAATGAGGGCGCTTCTTCTTGTATTCCACCTGAGTCTGTCAGTACTAGGTAGCTTTTATTCATTACCCAAACTAGTTTGGCATAATTCAAAGGATCGCAAAGATGTATATTTCTAGTCCCTCCCAATTTCTTATACATAACATCCCTAACTCTTGGGTTTAGATGGACAGGAAAAATAATCTCGACATCATCCCGGTTAGAAAGCTCTTTTATCGCGGATGAGATGTTCTCCATCCCCTCACCCAAATTCTCACGCCTGTGAGCTGTTATTAAAATAACTTTTTTACTAAAGTCGATATCCTGAAAAACTTCACCTATCGTCTTGTCCTGACGTACAATATCAGAAGCAATTAGGATTGCATCGGTAACGGTATTACCTACTTTATATATTAACTTGGGATCGACCGATTCATTCAATAAATTGCTAACTGATATGCCAGTAGGTGAAAAATGATAGTCCGCAATCCTTGATATCATTACTCTGTTAGCTTCCTCCGGGAATGGAGTATGGATATCACCTGTACGGAGACCTGCTTCAACGTGTGCAATTTTTATTGACCTGTAGAAAGCAGCTAACGCACCTACAAAAGCAGTTGTCGTGTCACCTTGGACAATCACTACGTCTGGCTTAAACTCATCAAGAACTTTATCTATCCCAGAAAGTGCTGCCTCAGTAATAGTAGCTAGCGTTTGGTTCGGCCGCATTATATTAAGGCTGTAATCTGCCTTGATATCAAAAAAATCAAATACCTGGTCTAACATCTCTTTATGTTGACCGGTGGAACAAATTTTTGCGTCAAAATCCTTTGGGAACTTCAACATCTCCAAATATAAAGGAGCGAGTTTAATCCCCTCCGGCCTAGTTCCTAAAATAAACAATATTTTTTTCATTATTTTCTATCTGTTCTCTCTTTCTTCCCGAATCTACTTATATTAAGGGCTATTGTGGATGGTAGTTTGATAATCGAGACGATTGCATCTCTCCTAAAAGACCCATGGGGCAGTACACCGTTCAACGCGTCAGCCACTTTCACAGATAATCTATACCTCTTCGAATTAAGTTTTTCAGCATCATCGGCAATCTGTTCCTTCTGAATCGCAATAACACCATTTAGACGCTCTTCATTCTTCACAAGATCTTCAATTTCTGTCTTATAAGCTTTTTGTAGAATCTGAGATTGATTATCCGTCTCGGAGAATGATTTACCTGCGCTGTTTAACGCCGAGGCAACTGCAACCAAGTCAAGTTTAGTATCCTTAAGTGTGTTGCTTTTTGCATACACAACAAGGGCTTGTTTGCCACTCCAGAGTGACCCTTCTCTTTTTGAGACATCGACTGCGCTAAAACCCACAAGCGACCAACCGCTATGCCTATGCGCGAAATACCCCCACCTAAAACTTGAGAAGTGTTCAGAGCACGGTGCATTTTCATCCTCCTCAAAAGGAATAAGTATTACGACAAACTTCTTAGCGTGTTGGGAAACTTTATCAAAAACCATATAAGGATCCTTGAAGTGTTCGAAGGTATTAGACGAAAAGAAAATATCAAAAAGTAAATCCTGCCTATCCTCTTTCAAAAGATCAACGTTAATAAAATCTATGTCAGAATATTTCTCTTTTGCTTTCTCAATTGCCTGACTAGAAAAATCAATTCCTGTGATTTTACTTTTTGGGAATATGTGCTTTAGCAAAGTAGTTCCGTCCCCTTCGGCGCACCCCCAATCACAGACGCTTAACTTATCTCTTTTGGAAGCTTCAACTAACCAATTAGGAATAAGCTCTTTTGCTACATTACTAAAAAAGCGGCTTTGATCATCGCCTTTATTTGAGACCCAATCTTTATTAAATCGATTGTCCCAATATTTCTTGCTATTGATTTTTTCAACCTGCTTCATCTCAATAGGTACAATTATAACAGATTTATGGTTATGTGATAACGACCAGGGAAAGGTTGTAGGACCTAAGCTGTCTTTGCTAAGAGCATTACAAGGTGATAAAATTGAGAGAATTGCAAAGAGTTAACTATGACTAAAAAGATTACCAACCAACCAGTTCTAACTATAGCCGTGCCCGCATACAACGTCAGCCAATTTTTAAAAAGGGGCATTAATTCTCTTCTTAGCCACAACATGAAGGACAAAATGGAAGTGATTATTATCGATGACGGTTCTTCGGATGACACCTTAGATATTGCTAAGTACTTCGAAACAATTCCTTCACCAAATGGCAAGCAAATAGTAAAGGTGGTTTCTAAAACTAATGGAGGGCATGGTTCTGCAATCAACCTTGGTATACAGCTAGCAACAGGCAAATATTTTAAATTAATGGACGGTGATGATTTCTTTGATGAAAAACAACTACCAAAACTAATTAACATCTTAGAAACAGAACAGAGCGATATTGTATTGACAGACTATAGTGAAGTTTACGCCGACTCTACGAAATTACACCACATCAGACCGTATTTATTCATGGAACCGGGTCATCAGTATGAATTAGATGAGTTCGGATTTTCAAAAAATACTGTCGGTCCGCTACTTTCGACCACGTCGTGCAAAACAGAGCTTCTGCATAAATCTGATTTTAAAATTGACGAGAATTGCTACTACGTCGACATGGAGTATAACTACATGACTTATCTAATAGCAAAAAACATAGCTTATTACCCGCTAGATATATATAGATACTCTCTCGACATAGAAGGACAATCGATGTCTATTCAATCTCTAGCTAAAAATCATCTCCAACATGAGAGAGTTTGCCTTCGACTGATGGATGAATTTGAGAAATCGAAAGATAGTTTGTCTGATAACAAGCGATCATACCTTGCAACAAACCTCATAATACCACTCTGCAATACACAGTATATGATTCTTGCTGAGTACATTCGAGACCCAAAGAAGTTTATTTCGTTTGATAATAAAGTAAAAAAATATCCCGAATTTTATAACCATCCCGAAATTGTAGGTCTGATAATATCACTCCATCGTAAGACTAATGGACTTACAATCCCAGCTAATAACATGCTCAGAGGATGTGCAAAACTGTTGCGTAATTTGATAAAAGTAATTATTCCAAATAGCTTACGAGAGAAAAAATGATATAATAATACGGATAATAAACCACCAGTATTTGATGCACTGAATTATTAGGAGATAAATGAAACTACTAACTGTAGCTGTACCGACATTCAACACGGAAAAATATTTGGAGCGGTGTCTCCAGAGTCTAGTGTATGACGACAAGGCCCTGGAAAGTTTAGAAATAATTGTTGTAAATGACGGCAGCACCGACAATTCTCTTGCGATTGCTAGAGAATACGAAAAAAAATATCCGAACACAATTGTAATAATCGATAAACCAAATGGAGGTCATGGCTCCGCCATAAACAAAGCCCTAGGAATCGCTAAAGGCAAATATTTCCGAGTGGTAGACTCAGATGACTGGGTTAATATCATTGATTTCCCCGACCATTTCAAAGACTTAAAAAAATATGATGTTGATATTGTTTTGACTAATTACAATAGAGAACTGGTTTACGAAGGAGCCTCAGAGGAATTCAAATACGGCGAGGTTATACCCTATGGCCGAGTTTTTAATCTGTCAGATTTCGATTTAAAACTATTCAAAGATAACTATTTCTTTCTAGCCACTTCGGATTTTCGAACAGAATTTTTACGAAAAGCCGGGGTTAAGTTGGACGAAAAGACGTATTACGTCGATATGGAATTTGTTATATTTCCTATCAAAGAGATGTCCACCTTTGTTTACCTTAATTACAACATCTATCGATACTACCAAGGAAGAAACGACCAAAGTATTAGCGCTCAGAGCATGGTTCGAAATCGGATAGATCATGAAAAGGTATTGCGAAAATTATTACATTTCTACAAAATGACAAAATTATCAAAAAATAAAAAAAAGTATGTCGCGAAAATATTAATATTGATGTTGAACTCTCATTATATGATTTATTGTGGCCAAAAAACTCAGGAAAAGTCTATGACAAATGAGATTAGGGCTTTCGATTTGTTCCTTAACAGAGAGTATGGAGCATTGTATGACAAAGTTGCCGTTAAGTTCCCTTATATTGCAATATACCGTAGTAGTAAATTCATGTTTATACATAATTTTTATGCAATCTATAAAAAATATGTAGACCACGTCATTTTCGCTAAAGGTAAAGGAGAAAAGTATTCATGAAAGGATTCGTAATTAGTTGGTTTTTCCCACCAATCAACTCGTCTGAGGGCTTAATCACATATAAATTACTTAAACGATCCAATATCCAGCATGATGTGTTCACTCAGATGGACAATAAGAGTTGGAGCTACAACAACTCAGAACACGTACTCAAGAATAAAAAAATTAAAACTATATTCGGCAAATCGGACAATTTCGACGACTGGGCATTAAGTTGTTTTGAGTATTTTGACAAACACCATGATGAGTACGACTTTATAATGTCCCGGTCAATGCCTCCTGAGTCACACAAGGCAGCGCTCCTTATTAAGGAAAAATATCCGAACATAAAATGGATTGCGTCGTTTGGTGACCCAATCAGTGAGTCCCCATACACGAAGCTCTGCAAGGACCCTAACCCTTGCAAAATTGAGCCCAATGACATCCTCAAGTATTCTCTGCGTTATGTGTTGTCAATAAAGCGCATGCTAAAAAGCGTCCTCTGGGATTATCGTGAGAGACACTATTTTTCCGAGGAAAAATTAAAAACATCACTTGAGAGACACACTATCGAGATTGCCGACCAAATAATCTTTAATAATCCATATCAGAAAAAGTATATGCTTGGACAATACCCCGACTCAATACAAAAAAAAGGCATCATACTACCGCATACCTTTGACCTAAGTCTTTACCCAAAAACCCGGTTAAGAACAAGTGGCACTGACCGCACACTCATATCATACGTTGGGCACCTTGATAACATCAGGACTCCCATTAATTTCTTGAAGGCAGTAGCACAACTAAAATCGCAAAAACCAGAAAATTATTATAAATTATTAATCAATTTCTACGGCAATATAGACGATAAGTCAAAAATATTCATTCTTGATAACTCCTTGTATGAGGTCGTGAAGGTAAATCGTCCAGTATCATATTTCGAAAGTTTAAAGATTATGCAGGACAGTAACTGGTGCCTGTTAGTAGACGCTAATTTGGCAAGAGTGATTAATGAAAACATATATTTTGCCGCCAAAATACCTGATTATTTGGGTTCGGGGTCAAACATATTCGGTATTTCGATGATAGATGGTGCAAGCGCCGATGTCATCAGAGATACTGGCGGTATATTGTCATCGCATAGTGTAGATGAAATATTTATTTATCTAAACCTAATAGCAGAGAAAAGAATCCAAAATAAACCGCAAGATATTGAAAAATATCATAACAAAAACGTGGCTAAAGAATATGACAAATTGCTTGAAACGATGTTAAATGTTAAATAGGTCAACAGTTGGGGAAATAATGTCAGATAAAGTTAGGGTGAAAAATCTAATAATCGGTGCCGGTATCTCAGGACTTACGTTAGCCCATTATCTCAAAAAAGACTACTTAATACTCGAAAAAGAGAAAGAAGTTGGTGGATACTGTAGGACAATAAAAAACCCAAAATATGTATGGGACTATGCTGGACATTTTTACCACTTCAACACAAAAAAAATGAAAGATCTGTTCCTTTCGCTAGTCGAACCTGAGGAAATAGTTTCACAGGATAAAATAACCAAAATTTACTACAAGGATAGTCTGATCGATTACCCTTTTCAAATGAATATTCATCAACTCGAGAAGGATGAGTTTATTGATTGTCTTTATGATTTATACACTAAAAATGAAAAAGAAACATACGATAACTTCTTAGATATGCTTTATGGAAAATTCGGTACAAGCACTGTCGAAAAGTTTCTACGACCATATAACGAAAAGCTGTACGCCACTGATTTAAAGAAGCTAGATAAAGATGCAATGGGTAGATTTTTCCCATATGCTGACTTTCAGGCAATTATTGAAAACATGAAATCCAGCTCTAACAAGTCGTACAATGATAAATTTTTGTATCTCAAAAAGGGAACGCAGTATTTTATTGATAAGTTGTATAACAATATTGAAAAACAAAATATTAAGTTAGATTGCCAGGTCGTATCTATCGACAGAAATAGTAAATCAGTCACCACAAGCGACGGTTCGGTTATACATTATGAGAATCTGATAAACACCGCTCCCCTTAACCACTTTTTTAGTTATTTTAAAGATGACAATTTGATAAAAATAGTGCGCAGTATGTCTTATAACAAAGTCTTGGTATTAAACCTTGGCTTTGACAAACCATCAAACAGATATAAGCGCGAACACTGGGTTTATTTCCCCAATAAAGAGTTAAACTTTTATAGGATTGGATTTTATAATAATATTTTGAACACTCGCGACTTGAGCGTTTATGTTGAAATAGGATTCTCTAAAGACCAAGAGATTGATGTCAACAAACAATTATCGCTTACACTGGAAAATATGGAAAAGGTCGGCATTTTAGACAAAAGTATGACTTTAGTCGATAAATCCATTGTAATAATGAACCCCGCTTATGTTCACATTAGTAACAATACAGAGAAAGAGTTATCGGCTATTATCAATAAATTCGAGAATGATAGTATATACACTCTAGGCAGATACGGAAAATGGACATATTGCTCCATGGAAGATTGCATGCTGTGGGCGGAAGAATTATCATCCAAAATTCTAATACATTGAATGGTGGACGGTAATAATTATTCTTTAAGCCAACGATGCTTGAACCCAGTAACACCGTTAAAGATGTAGTCAGACTTTGACCAGTCGCCTGTTACGATAAACTCATATGCAGGAATCAATACTGATAACTTTTGCTTGAAATCTCTCTTTAATAATGTGGCGGTAAAATAATAACTACCGGGCGAAAGATTCAACCTTGTCTCTAGAACCCCCCTCCGTCTGATATCATTTACTTCCTTCTTATCTTTATCACAAGAAAAGCTGGTCACGTGCTCTCCAGTCTTTTTATACAAATCGAGCAGCATTATCTCGTCAGACATTTTTTCTGTCCACTCTATAGTAAGTCCGATCTTCTCATTGATAAAGAAGCTATTCAAAGGTTGTTTTTCTCCAAACTTAAACATCTTTAACTCGATGTGCTGGTCTACACCCTGATTCTTTATCCGTTTGTCGCTTCTTTTGACGATGTCGTAATCTATTACTATCTGATTCAGCCTACTGTATTCATCAGCTACCTCGATAGGGTTACCGATTTTGGCAATTTTGCCTTCACTAATCAATACTGCTTTGTTACAGAATGTTTTCACCGTTTCCATGCTGTGAGTCACCAGGATAACAGTTTGGTCACTGGCTTTATATTCTTCAAACACGTCCAAGCATTTACGTTGAAAAGCCTCGTCACCAACAGCTAGTACTTCGTCGAACATTAAGATATCGTTTTTAGCCTTTACGGCTATAGAAAAAGCTAGTCGTACCTGCATCCCACTACTGTAGTTTTTAAGTTTTTGATCCATGAATGGCTCAAGCTCCGCAAATTCAACAATATCGCTGTACATGGAATTCATCTGTTTTCGATCGAAGCCGAGTAGAGCTCCATTTAGATACACATTATCTCGTCCAGTTAGCTCGGGGTTGAATCCGACACCAAGTTCGATAAATGGAGTTAGACCACCATTCACAACTATTTGGCCCTGTGTAGGTGTATAAACCCCCGCAATTAGTTTCAGCAGGGTACTCTTGCCACTTCCGTTGCGGCCAACTATCCCATAGAAATCGCCTTTATTTACCGTAAAGCTAACCCCGTCAAGAACCTTTTGAGTCACTTTCTTATTTTTCTTTACAATATTCACCACGGTCTGTTTAAAAGTAGAATTTTTGTGTTGTGGTAAAACAAACTCCTTGTGGATGTCACGAACTTCGACTGCAACCTCTGGCTTTTCTGACATCTATATATCCTCCGCAAAATATTTTGAACGGCGTTTGAAATATAAACCGCCGGCAACTACAAAAATGACAATAATCAAAAATGGTCCAACCAGCAATAATGAATGCACCGTGGACCAAAGTGTTGGAGTGGTATTAGAGACAATAACAAAACGAGCATCTTGGATGATTTGGGCCATCGGATTCAAGAAAAACAACTGGCGAAAACGTATCGGAACACTGGTTAACGGGTATATGATTGGCGTTGCATAGAAACCTGCCTGTAAGCATATTTCCCAAATGTATGTAATGTCTCGAAATTTCACAAATAGTGTGGCTAGTAAGAATGACAAACCCATCGCAAAAATAAATAGTTCAACTATGATAGGTATAACCAAGAGCCAGTTTAATGAAGGCATTACTCCATTAAACAGAGCAAAAATAAATACCACTATTAGACTCAGGCCAAGGTTGATTAGTGCAGATAACGAGCTCGACATAACAACTAAATACCTTGGAATACGAACCTTTCGTATCAAGTCTCCCCTTGCTACTACAGAGCCCGCTCCAATTAGAGTTGACTCAACAAAGAAATTCCATAAAACAATTCCCGTCAACAGATACACTGGATAATGAGCAATCCCTTTGCCTAGAGGAATAATATATGTAAAGACGACATATAAAATCGCGAATAGGAATAACGGTTTCAATAGTGACCACATATAACCCAAAGCTGAGTTCTGGTAACGAACCTTGAAGTCCGTAATGACCATTTCGCGCAATATTGCGCGATTGCGTGAATGTAAATATTTCATCTGAAACTATTATACCAGCTCGACGGCTACTGTATACTGTTAATAGTATATGAAAAAACACGTAATTATTATTCGCAATGCCAACAGCTATGACTTTGGTGGTGGCGAGCGATTCCCGGTCTTTCTTGCGTCAGAGCTATTGAAATTGGGCTACGAGCCATTAATCGTTTCTAGATCTCCAAAGTTATTGGTTTTTGCGCGTGATAACAAAGTTAAGGCAGTTAATGGTTGGTGGTGGCAACGACAAAACTGGAGTGGTAAAAACGCACTATTATTCCCTGTCTATATTGTTTGGCAATTACTGCTGACCGTCTGGTATTTTGTATTGTTCATGCGCAAAAAACCAGATGTCATCCACATTCAAAGCAAGGATGATTTTATCTCTGCAACAATAGCCGGGAAAATACTCGGAAAAAGAATTGTCTGGACAGACCATGCCGACCTAAAACATATCTTTATGAACGTCCATGTTTGGAATAAAAATCCCGTTGGAA
>Ga0209125_1001550_pt1 | contig 20880 bp, 50 predicted proteins | sample BarGraIncub1131A_FD_184503 | JGI IMG/M metagenome (GOLD analysis project Ga0209125, IMG submission 184503) | Arctic peat soil microbial communities from Barrow, Alaska - Barrow Graham LP Incubations 11-31A (SPAdes) (version 2) | ecosystem: Environmental > Terrestrial > Soil > Wetlands > Peat...
AGTTTCGCGGCGCTTCGCATTGCCGTTTTTTACGCATTTCGGGCAGTAATCGAGAGAGCCAAAAGATTGCCAGCCACCCGCTTTGAGCGCGACCCTGACTTCCTTCTTTGACACGTTCATGTTGTGCCAAACCTCAGTCTCGCCGCAGCTGTCGCACGTCCATTGGATAGAGGTTTCAAGCACGTTAATCTTTCCGTCAGAGTTCGGTCACGTGCCCTGGATCAGTTCCAACTGACCGGATGGCTAGCCAGACCTGGTAGCGCTCTTCGGTTTCTGACATTCCTGCCAGGTCAATACCGAACGGTTCGATGATTGCATAGACGCCAGGGGCGACATCGAATGTTTGACCAATCTTTGGCCGGTCGCCAATTGTTTCGCGCAGCGTACCGAGGAACCGATTCCGATCCCACGGCTTTGGCTGCACCGGACGAAAAGGAAGGTTGCGAAGATGGCACAGCGCGGCGTCCACATCTGGCTCGGACACAACTAATGGGGGGCGCTTTCTGAACATTCCAAGAATCGTCAGCACGCACAGCAAACAGTTCTGAATGTAATTCATCTCGATCTTTCCGGCTATTTCGAGAGGTGCGAAAGATGTTCGGAGAACTGCGCGTCCGGCACATCGTCCTCGCCGACAACCTGCGCGTTTTGTATCACAAGGCCGGGTTCGACGCGGCCTTTGACCATGTGCTGTCGTGTCCCGTCCGGCAGATGCCGATCCGCAATCACATCCGTTTTAGCAGCAGGCCACCAGAGCGGTGGCTTCACTCGCTCCCACGGCAGAATGTCATCAAGTGAATATTCCATGCTGTAACTTCCTTTCCGGTTACTCACCAGCCGTTGCCGGCGTGCGATTTTTGACAGCGCTCAGTTCGGCTTCGAGTTCGGCAATCCGAGCCTCAAGCGCTTTTTCGATACACACCGGACAGCCGACGCATTGGATAACAAGCCGGCCAGAATCGTCACCCCGTTGCGGCACCTCAGCCTCAATTTCACCTGATCCGCCACACATCCAGCAGTCGCCGTCATCAATTTGAGCACTCATCGCAGCTTCCTTTGTTTCTCGATTCGATGCTTAACTATAACCTGTGGCGGTTATGTTGTCAAGCTATTTATGCGAATCGGAACAAGATTTATAACCGGTGAGAATCAGTGCGTGCTTCTCGCGGTATCGGCGCACGGTACGGCTCACTGCCGGCTGAAGCATACCCGTCGCAGCAACTGCGTCCTTCACTTCAGCACCGTCTAGCAACACCATCCGAGCCGCTTGCTTGGGCTTCTCTTCCGAGCGGAGCAGCTTGGCAATCACTTCAAATTCTGAGGGCGTTGGATCAGCCATTTATTTTTCCGAGCCGGTTTTGGTGCCCCATTCCCACGGTTTGGTTATCGCCGTGAGAGCACCAGGAATCGCACCAGCGATCACCACAAGGATAAACGCCACCACGAATTGCTGTTCCGCGATCAGACGGAGCTCCAAAGGGTAGATGCCGGCTACGCCTGCCAGCGTTACAACGGCGAGCATAAAAGTCTTCATTTCGTGTATCTTTCCGGGTTATTTCTTGAACTTGCCGGCTTGCAACGATTGGCAAGCATCCTCATACCCTTCGGCAAAGAATTCTGCTTCTTTGCTATCGGTCGGATATGAGTGGGCGTCAATCGACTCGCCAGCGTAAGCAGCGGCGCACCCCAGTGCGCGGATTTCATTTGCAGTTAGCATGAGTTTCTTTCCGGTTAATGGCTCAGTGACTGAACAGCCTGGCGAACTTTTCGCCTCGCACATTGGGGCCATCGGTCAAGAGTTCGTTTGAGCGATCACTTTCCCTATGCCTTCATTGCCCAAGGCTATCATTTCAAGAAATTCGTCCAGCGCAAGGGCATCAACCCAATCGCCCCATTCATCGTCGCTCAACGAATCAAACGTCGGCGCCAATGCACTGAGTTTCGTGGTCAACGATCTGTGTGCCTCGGCATTCCGCACCACGTCATGCGTATGCGGCGCTTCAGAATGCATCGCCGCCGGAACGGGGATATTGCCTAAAAGAGAGTGTCCACAGCTTGGGCAGAAGTTCATGATCATCTTTCCGTTACTCGATCAAATGCAGCACGTAACGCTGCGCGGGCTATTGGTTTTGCTGGCGTCGATGTAGGTCACGAATACGTCGCCAGTAACGCCCTTCCTCTCCAGCTGGCTCACTACAGGGCCACGTGCCACCCATCCTTTGCGAACGACCTCAACCGTCTTGCCGTCAGGCGTATAACCAGTGAAAAAGGTTCGTCGCGTCGCAAGGTATGTCCGCGCCGCTTCACGCCCCACCATCCAGTCAGACCACCTAGCGCCCGTCAGATGCTCCGGAGCCTGGGCGCGCGCTGACTGTATGCCGGCTTCCCAACCAGACAGCACGTCGACATTAAACTTGTAGGCAAACTGGTCAACGAGAGCGGCGAGCTTGTCGGTAGGCATCTTTCTGCTCCTTTCCGTCAGACCACTACCGGCAAGTTAGCCTTGCCGTAGACGCACCGCTGAACAGCTTCGTCCACCGATTTATAGAACGCATTTGCAGAAGCAATCTGCGCCTTGGAACCAAAGAGAAACACCGATTCATCGAGAAAAGCCCCTTTGTAACCAGCAGAAAACTCGCTCGGCGAAATCGTAATCTCTTGATCGTCGGAAACACTGATCAGAGTCACTTGACTAAGGGAGTCGTCCTTGACGATAAAAACCTTGCCGGTAGAACTAGAACAGTACGGCAGCAACGAACGCGAGCCGTGCGCCATCCGGTAGCTCTCATGGTCAAGGGTTTGTCGATTCGCGTTAATTTGCATGGTCATCTTTCCGGTCACTCGGAGCGAATCACGAGGCGATAATCGTTTTGATCAAAAACAGCACCGCTGATCTTGCCCACCGGGATCGTCCCATCCTTTTTTGCAAGAGGGAATACAACGGTGGCACCCCGTTCATACATTTCTGGAAGCTGGAGCGTGCTGCCGCCTGCCGAGTAGGTCTTGATCGCGCCAAGCGACGATTCACCGAAGAAAACGACCTTGCCCGAAGGATCACGTTCAAGATCTCGTTTGATGACGAGCCGAGGGAGTAGGCGCTTCTCGGCCTCTGTCGTAGTGGGTAGTTTGAAATACACTTCTGGCTCGGTTGAAACGAGCTTACCTTCCCAAAGCAAGCGGTCTCCGACATACACCTCGAATGAATACGATGGACCTCCCGCCGGCGCGCAGAAAACGGGAGTGACACCATCTTTGTCAAAGTAGGTTTCTTCTGTTGGGTAACAGGCTTTGCTGCCAGCAGGACGCATCGAAGCTGCAAACACAGGAGCATTCAGAATCAATGTTCCAACAACCAGCAGCGCCAAATGGATTTTCGAGTTCATGTCGATCTTTCCGTCAGGAGGCTTTGGCGACCGCAGGAATCGTCGCTTTGGCGAGGACACCGTTGATCCGCGTGATCGCAGCCATGATGGCGTGGGAGATCGGCATGGATTCCAGAAGCGCTCGGGTCTCGCGAAGAACATCGTCCATTTCTGGCGCGGTATCGGCCATTGCCATTGCGAGGGCGTGTTCAGCGCGAAACCCACCGTCGCTCAGACCTTCGACAATCAACTCAGAAACACTCGGATTTTTTACAGGTTCCATGTCCAGCATCCTTTCCGAGATTCAGACCGCGTTAGCCGCTGCTGGCACTGCGCTCCAGCCTGGCTCGACAAGCCCACCAGTAACGGGTTCCATGTCGTATAAATGTCGGTTGGCAAGTGCGGAATAACCCTCTTCGGTCAGCCGCACTGGACGCGCATAGCGTATTTCGTCCCACTCGCCAATAGTCCACCAGTCGGGATGTGTTTGCATCCACTCTTGCCGCTCCATTCCAGCAACTAGGCAGTCGCGTTTCTCGTCGTCCTGTTCCGGGCGACCGCCCTTGTTCCATATGCACCACCACAGGACCCCCAGCAGGGCGACACGCTCCATAAAGCACCACTGCTCATCTCGTGCGTATCTAGCGTATGCAGGGGTTGGCATGTTGTTTCCTTTCCGAGCTAATTGCTTGCCTGCCGGCGAACAACTTGGGCCGGCACAAATTTCTTGGGTGCTGGTTGTAGCGGAGCACCGTCACTCCAGCAGGAGCTTCCAATGAACCGCAAACGTTTACCGCTGTTGGATTTGATCAAGGCTTGTGTCGCAACCATCGAGCGTGCGCCAGGTCGGCGCTGAGATTGCATCATCGAGGCCAATCCAGCATTCCTCGGACTGAGAAGTAAGTGTGCTTCATCAAAAATAATGAACGGCCTCTTTGGTGGCTTGGGAACGAAACGGGCTTTGATCTGGCGAGTAAGTTTCATGTCGTATCTTTCCCGTGTTGGCAGACTTTCCGGTCTAGCTGGATGTGGTTTTTAGATAAGCGATAAGAGTAATTACCGCCACAAAACTGGTGAAGGCGTTCAGCATCATCCAGTAGGTTTTCGTGTACGAGAGTCCGTCGTGGTTTAACCACGAAAGCGCGTCCGGGCTGAGGACAAACACGCTACTGACGATCACGACAAGTAAAGCAGAGCACAATGTCGCCACAATAAGTAGGCGTGCCGTCTCTGTGATGTTAATTTTATTCATACTCATGTCCTTTCCGAGCTAGTTATGCGCAGTGGCGTGGTCCGCCATCTGCGTGCCCGTAAAACACTTGGAATGCGATTCTTCGGCGAAGCGCTTGCAGTCCGCTTCGAGCGGGAATGGATTGATCATTCGCGACTCGTTTGGCCCTTCTGTGACCATATAAAACCAATCGGCACGGTACTTGGGTGATTCACCCGCGTGATTTGTACCCATATCGCAGCCCATCACAGAGGCCACAGTACCGAGAATAAGGAATGTCTTTTTCATGTTTCTTTCCGATCTGGTTGCTCAAACACTCTTAAGGCGCGGCGTTTCGCCGAAAAGGCGCCCGTATCGCGCCGGCAGGGAAATCAATCGCCCCACGACCGGGGCCAGCACTTCCCGGTGCCCGGCGTCCGCGCTAACGACATCCAGAAAGGTCTGCATGGTCGCCGCCGGCGGAAGCGCAGTCACTACCTGCAGCATTGCTTCTCGCTGCTCTGGCGCCAATTGAACACCCGCAAGTGTGCCGAGGAAATCAACAGCCATCAGCGCAAACCTATTATCTGTAGTCATGGTTTTTCTTTCCGGCGGCGGCTAAATGCCGGCCCCGTCCATGTTGCGATTGAGAATGCCGCGCATCAGCCCAACCTGCCGAACGGCATCAGGCATCGGCTCGCCTTCGGGCCATTCGAGCGCCGCACCGCCAGGTCCAAAGGCACACGTCACGGTAACGCCGGTACGCAGTAGGTTTGCCATTTCCTTCTCGGTGATCGGTATCAGCTTGCTTCCCATGATTCAGTTCTCCTTTCCGTTCAGTTTGGCGCGGTGATTTGGGCGGAGCGAATATGGAATTGATACCGGCCATAGAAGAAACCGGGCGAGGTCGAATCATCTGGATTGACGTTGCGCCCCTCCTTCGGTAACGGCTCAATGCGGGCCATGTATTCTTGTGGCCCATGCGTCACGGGCAGAAGAAGGCATGAAGGCCGCCCGTCATGGTCGGTAATACCGTTACCACAGACTTCATTCCACCCGAACAAACCATGCTCAACTAGCCGGAGGCCATCTACTGCGCCGTTGGCGGCCAGATAGTACGCAACTTCCAGCTGCACCTTTGCATTGCCCTGCGTAGTAACTTCGTTGCAACGGCTCTTTTGGATATCCTGGCTCGGGCTGCACACTAAGGGCTGGGCGTGAATGTTGACCGGCTCGAATTTCACGCTGATACGCCCTTCGCCAATGGTGAGCGTCTGCTCTTTGACGCCCCCCACATACACGTCAACCTCATACACCGGGGCTGCCAGTGCCGAAAGCGCCGAACCGGCTAATAACACCCCTATCAATAGGTCTATCATGGCGTTCTTTCCGGGGGTCAGTTGGTTGATTTTGCAATAACCGCAAGGCAGCGTTTGCAGTCGATTTGCGGATTGGCTGGATTGGTGAACCCATATTCGGAGACGTGCCAGCCGAGCGCCACACGATGCGGAACTTTGCATCCGCAGGCAGTCAAAGTGCCTTTGATGTAGTGGCGCTTTGTGTTGCCCATATCGACATTTTTGCGGTCATCGCTCATCGCCGTTCCTTTCCGGGGTTAGATAGGCAAAGCCGCTTGTTGGATTCGCTGCACAGCTTCGAACATCTGCTTGCCGTCGCTGCTCTGATAGCCGAACGTATTGACGAACGTGGAAAACGTCAGCCCATCACCAGTCTCGGCTGACCACTCTTCAAAAGCGTGAGCGGTTGCAATCGCGTTGCGCTGGAAGGCAGCGCGTTCGGACAGCGCGGCCTGCTCCGCGCGCATGGCTTGAATTGCCGCCACTTCGGCAGAACTCAGGTTGCCTAGTTTCAGGGCAGGATTGGTCATCGTCATCTTTCCGCTATTCAATGCCTGCGCGGGCCAGCCAACCGGCCCACAAGTAACCCGTTGCTTCACAGGCATACTCGCTCCAAGGTTCGGGCGCAGCGCATTCGCGGTGCGTTAAGTCAAAACCGAGCGGCGTTGCATATTCCTCGAACTGCATGCGCTGGATATTGCGTTCAGTCAGGTTGTGCTTTCTCCAACCGGACCGTAACGGCTGGCCGGGATTCTCGTCCGGCATTAGCACCTTGCGCGAATCACGCATGGCCTCCATTGCGATAAGACTCGGCAAGTTATTCGATACGGCACCCATCTCTTGGCGTGCAGATGCCAATACAAACGCGTGCTTCAGATCGCCTTCGTGCAAATCGAACTTGAAGGGTTCGCTGGTCTTGCAATCCAGTATTTGCAAAGGTGTATGCGCTTCGTTGTGGTGGTCGCTGGTCATAGTTTTCTATCCGTTGGTCTAGGCTACGGTGCGCGCCGCATCTTCAGCGAGCACTTGCTGAAAGGCTTGCACCATTGGTGAATCGTGGCACCGAGAACGGTAAAAGTTTTCCAATTCCTCAATAGATCGCGGGCCGCCCGCTTCCTTGGCCATTTTTGCGAGAACTAGAAACGTTTCAGCCTTCGCCTTCATTGCCACACGGCGTTTTTGGTGTATTGCCCTCTTCATGGTCATCTTTCCGGGTTATCTGGCGCTGCGAAAAGCAGCGTGTAGTTGGTCGATAAGTTCGTTTGCGCAAGCATCACAGACGCGGATAGAATTTCCTCGAAGGTCAATTTTCCACACCCTATACCTCGCTCCCGGTTGGTTGTGGTCAGTACAGGCGTTACAGCCGCCGTCGATGTCCGACCGAGCCTCAGAAACTTGTATTTCTCTCGCCATTTTGATCTTTCCGGTTTAGGCGTCGAGCGCCGACGCAGGCGGGCGCATGCCCGAATTGAAATAGTCGTTCTGCATCGGCTCGTAGGTTTAAGGGCTTTTGCTGCAAAAGTCATTCCGTCTTATCGAACCTCATAAGGTCGATTGACCAGATCGGCCATTTCTGGGCCGCGACGATGCGGCCGAACCCAAACGTCTTTAGGTGCTGATTCAGGACTGTTCGGCTTACGCCGCCAGAACCCACCAACGGTAAATTGCACAGTTATCCGCCGCTGGCTGACCGACGGAATTTCTTCATGGCTGTATCGTTTTAGAGGGTCAATGACAATAGGTAAGGTTTCGAAGGAGGCGCCCACGTTCATGTAGGGGAATTCCTCGAAACTCGGGTCTGGTTGGCGTTTGCCACCTTTCTGTTTGTGCGGCTTGGCCTGCTCTATTTTGCGACGGCTTAGTTTTTCCACCACCTCAGCATCTCGCGAGGTAAGGTAGAGAATGCCATTGAGAGCCAGGCGGACGAATTGCAGTCCATCCTCATAAAACGTTACGTCAGCGGATTCATCAAGGATGGCGGTGCCGTCGTCTAGCGTCCTCATAGACTTTCCAGGAGGAGGCATTCCCTTTCCTCGCATTCCCGGACTATCCCAGTCTGTACGCAAGGCTTGCTCTATATCCCACTCTTGTTTCATCGCCAATTGCCGCGACATCCCGCTGATCAGTTTGCTGCCTTTGGTCTCATAGGCATTGATCAACAACCGCCGAAACCCAATTTGGTCGAGATTATCTTCTCGCACGTAAACCGTGATAACAGAACCTTCTTCAACCGGCGTCCGCATCAGCGCATGAAGCGCTTCAACGGCGACAGGTGAAGTGAAAACAAATGCGAATCCGGGGTACGGAAGACGCAGATGCTCACACGACATGTTAAGCGCGGTGTAGCACAGTCCCTCCGTCAGCCCTTCAGTAAAGTGGTATGTCTTCCTTCCAGAGTGCTCGTAGGCCAGGAGGAATCTGTACTCTCGAACCATTTGTTCCAAGACCGCGCGGTCAGCACCAGGCGTTCTAGTCCAGGGATAGCTGCTCGGATTGCGCATTACGTGCTGAACAAACCCTTCTATATAGGCATCTTCAGCACAGGAGCCCTTGGGAGGGATGATGTCTTCAGGAAGCAGCCCTTCCGCCATCAGCGTGCGAAGGTCGTGTTCTAAGAACTTAAATATCGCCTTATTATCGCGTTTGACGTAGTTGTAGTGAAATTCTGGAAGATCCATGATTGGCCTTTGTGTTTCGATCAAGGGACACTGCTCTGTCTTTCCGTCAGGCAGAAATACGGTCTGGATAATCATCAGGTTTAATGGCGAAAGCCGGGGTATCAAGTCCGTGCTCCCCGCGACCATAAAACCCAAGATAGCCGACGATTTTTCGGGATTCGTCCCCAGACAAACCCTCCAAGAGCAACTTCGAGCAATCCTTCAACACTAAGCACGTACCGTCCGGTTGGTGATGCACGGCCAGAATTTGCTTCTTCCGTTGGAGTGCGTCAATGCGGGCAATTGTGTCCCGTCCAAGCTTCTCGAACAATGTCATGATTTTCTTTCCCGTAATTACTGACCGCCAGCCGCAAGACACCGGCGTAGCGAGGTGTCGCCTTCGCGGACCCCGACGTATTCCAACATGGTCAAGAGAACAGCCCGAGCAAAATCCGGTGCAGCCTCTTTGGCTTCCTCTAGGGCAGAGAACGGCGTCGGGTGAGCCATGTCGAGATAGGTAAGCTGATAGGTGGCCCCGTCATCATTGACGCAGGCCATCATTTCCTTGCCGGCGAAAGTGGCAATTTCCAGCCCCTTGTCGCGCTCACTCCAATGGAACTGGCGTTTCCGCAAGGGGTGGATGTCACTTTCAAACGTCAACATCGGCTTGATGCCACGGTATCCGCTCATCTTAGAATTCCTTTCCGTCGAGTCAGGCTAGGTATTAATTACAGTCCCGTCCTCGGTACGGATGTATCGAGTCGGACGGCCGTCAGTCATTTCGCCTATAGCAACGAAATCATCGATCATCGTGTGCACGTGATCCCGCGTCATAGCAGGGATGATGACGTTGCCTTCCAGGGAGCAGTCATCGATGTGCCAGACACCTGCCACATGAGGGTTGGCCAGTAGCACAAGCATGGTTAGGGCATACAGCATTGCCGGTCCTTGCGGATAACATGCGGCATCCCAATGCCGGCAAACATAGCTGATCCGCATCAGCCGTCCTTGAATAGTCGGCGTCCCGCACAGCTTGCTGTAACGCTGGCTACGCCAGTAGTTCAACGAACCGTCCCCCGCCACGTCCGCGACCAGATCAGCGTCCTCTACAAGCATCAGCCGCTGATAATCGTTGCTACTTACCGGCATGCCGGTGCGATTGGAGATGATTTCACCAAGTTCGGCCAGGCGATTAGCGGTTGGCACGTCCTTGAAGAGCACGAAAATGTTGGAACAAACGCTCATGGCTTTCTTTCCGGCTATCTCAACTTTGCGGCGGATATCAGCCCGATGGCGACTCCGATGATGCCAAAGCCGCGCCCCGCAAAACCAATCCAATAGCCTACCGAGAATGGTTCTGTGGGGTACGGCGGATTCCACCAGCAAAAATACAAAAGCAAGCCGCTCGCAAAAAACACGCCCAGCACCAGAAGCTGCGCGGTGATTTTGGCACGGCGATTTTCGGCCAAAAGGCGCTTAGAGAATTCAAAGGTTTCCATGATCTTTCCGGAGTAGTTACTCGATCGCAGGCAACTTAGCCCGTTTGGCGATCAGCAAGCGGACGTGCGTAACCTTGCCATCTTCTTTCATAACTTCAAGCTCCAGACGTAGCGGGAACGTTTCTTGTATTTCAGCCATTGCTGCTACTAACACTTTGCGCTTGAAATCCGCGTACTCGCGGTAGGCATCAGGATTATCCGGAAGAAGAATTTCCCGCACTTTGGCGAGAGGCATCCAGGGCGTACATTCGTTGCTGAGGTGTTCCTCGCAGAGAGCCGCAAGCCGAGCAGCTCGACTGCGCTGAACATCGGAATCTTCAACCAGCTTTGCATGCGCTAAGCGGTCTTTTGGGTTTATCGCCACAATCAGCCTTCCTTTCCGACATTACTCGCCGCACTCGGGCGGCTGGATTTTGTGATGGGCTTTCAGAGCGTCCTCAATCAGCACGGCCCGACTCTTTGGCTGCTCGCCAAGCCAGTCGAGAAGCCATCGCGGCAATTTGAGGTTGATCGGCTCTTTCTTCAGCATTGGATGCATGCGCTTTCTGCCGGCCCCTTCGCGCTTTCCGCCGCTCACACCAGCACCGGAATACCGTAGGCGTCCAGGCCGTCCGGGTTGGCAATGTGGCCGATGTCGTAACCTTCGTTTTCCGGCGCGATGGTATAGCCCGCATCTTTAGCCATGTCCAAAGCGTCCGAGTAAGTCGTCGCCTGTCCGAGCACAACTACTGCCTCACCCATATTGCCTTCAGTGTCGAATTTGACGACGCGAACGTCGCGCAGTTGGCCGTTATCTTGATAACTTTGATCGTTGCTCATTTTCATCTCCCGGAAGCGGTTCGCCCCATTGCTGACCGTTGAATACAGTATCTACCTTATACAGATAAAAGGCAACACCTTTTTCAACATATTTCTCATGCGGAACCATCAATTCTGGGGAACCGCATCTTTCCGCTCAGGTTGCCGAGTAAGGGGTTCGTAGTTTGTTTTCGATCTGGACAGCGAGAGCCTGCCCTTCAGCGGTTAGGTGGAAACCTTGCGTCTCGGTTGGCTCCATTAAATTTCGCTCAACGAGGCGCCGGCAAGTTGCCTGATCGCCGGGAGTTAGCAACCTCAACGGCATCTCCATATCCCGTCTGCCGCCTGCGTTCAGCACCATGTGCCACTCCTTGCCGCTAATATTCAAGGCGCATCCGGGCCACATGTGTTTCTTCCCGTCAGGATTGTGGCTGTTCGGGTTGCTGTGCACGACGCCGTTTCGCGACCTGTCCATGCTGTTCGAGCCACACCGTTTGTTCAGCATCGTAGGCGCTCGTATCTTCATCCGAGCAAATCGCAGTGCTCACCTTCAGCAGCACCGGGAACATGTCATCGGCTGCCATCGGGTTGTTTTCAGCCGCGAAATGTTCTTTCGTTTTTGAGATGTATTCTTCTGCGCCTTTCTTGAAGGTGAAAAATTCCTCCGTGAAAAGACGACCCGTAATTTTCGTTTGCCAGCAGGCGACACCCCAGCGAAACTCCGGTTCTTGAAGACTCAACATTTAGCTGTTCCTTTCCGGTCGGTTATGGCCGAAGCGCCAAAACGAGTTCTTGCGCAAACATTTCGAGTGTTTCAGCCTGAATGCCTTGCGGATTGTCGGCAGCCCGAGCGCTCATGCTCTTGGCGGTGTTCTCGACCCGGAGAAGCACCGCCGCCATTTCGCCAATGGCTTGCGCTGCTTCGCGCATTAACAACTCAGCACGACTATCGTCATGCCCTTGATTTAGCGTTTTCACAAGCTCGGTGAGGTCGTCTTGGTTAAATTCCACGTTCTGTCCTTTCCGTTCAATCTTTTTTGCTCGCAGCCAGTCGGGTGCGAACAGTCCATTGCATATCAGTGAGAACCATGCCGATTGCCACCAGCAGACCAATCAAGACAAGAATGGCGCCCGTCCACGACGCAATATCACTCTGCGTAGCCGCGAAGGAAAGCACCCCAACACCAGAAAAAACACTCAGGCATGCCAGTCTGGCGAATTGCTTTTGAGGACCAATCGCGGCCCGTTTAAACAGGAGCGCGGCCACGGCAACAACTGCCAACATTTTGAAAATCCACATATCGAGCATTGCGATCCTTTCCGTTTACTGTTACTCGTGTCCTATTTCCCAAAACTCGCTGAAATGGCTTCTTCGAAAGTCAGTCCGGCCATGTCAGTGGTAATTTTTGTACCTGGTGCGGGCATGCCTTTTTCCCAAATGACGCGACCGGTGGTCCCGTAAAGCGACAGCTTTACCAACTCGCCGTCGGTGTCCGTCGCACGCAAATAGGCTTCCATGTCTTCAGCGACGTCATCGGCGCCAACATCGACCTTGACGAACCCCCAGCTAAAGCCTGTTCCCGACCGCTGCCATTCAGCTAAGTAAAGACGTTTTGGAGCCCCCATATCGGTCATTTCCTTTCCGCCGTGAGGCTAGGTTGAGCTTGTTTTGTTCAAGAATGCAGCCACCGTAGCCTTTGCCCGCATCGTCTCCACCATGGACTCAACCTGCTTCACAGCTTCAATTACGTGTCTGCGTTGAAGATTTGGGCGTGCCAATTCTTTGCGAACAAAGTCTTCCGCTTCTGCGCAGTCACCGGCAGCCTCAATCAGCCGCACTTTCAGCGCATCGTCTGCGGGGTTCTTGAACAGAAAAACCCAGATGTTCAGCGAAATGACTATCAGCCCCACCGCTGTCAACACTAAATATTCCATAACCCAATCCTTTCCGGTCTATTTTAGAGTCCCAACGCTTCGCGTTCGGCCTGGGTCAACTTGGCGAGCGCCGACGCAACCAACGCTTGACGCTCACTCGCTTGGTCGTCCTTTGCCTCCTGAATACTTTTGTCGTATTCGCGCATTAGTTTGGCTATCTTGAGGTTGCACAACACACCGCGACGCTCAACTCGCTCTTGCGTGCTTTGCAAGCCACCCAGCCGGCGCATCCGGTCCCTGTCATTTGCGAGCCGACTCCATGCCGAGCGCCACCAGAAAAGCCGCTCGTGCTCAATTTTCGCAGCAGCAAGATCGAAGGTCGTAGTCATCGCAAATTCCTTTCCGGGCTTATTTCAAATACCGCTTAATTTCCCCTGACGGGGTGGTATACGCAAATTTGATCATGGGATTACTGTAAGAGATTCGGTCGTACGCACTGATTGTGATTTTCAACTTTTGCGGATGCAATTGCTCCTCCCAGTCTCGTTTTGTACGAGGGCTTTCTGGGTCGTCGATCAGCCGGATTTCCAGCAGATCACCAGGGTTCGCGTAGATGGTTCGGATTGTCATGACTCTTCCGCTATCTTTCCGGTCAGACAGAAAACAGCGCGTCAGCGACACAGGTGTCTTCAAGATCGCTTTCGGTCATATAAGCAACCACTTCCGACATACCGACATCAAGCACGGTCACCATACGAAAGCGCATCGGATCACCCTTCGGGTACCCGGCGAGTACGCGAGAACACGCGTTCCAGTTTCGGGTCGATTTGCTCTGAAGTTTTTGAATGCTATCTCCTATCCTTTCCGAGGGTCAGGTCTTAGCGGGACGATCAGCCGCACGCACTGCTGCGGCAAGTGTCGCGGCGCGTGCGCGTCCAGTTGCATCAAGTTTCAACGCACCTCCCGTAGCTACCGCCTGAAGTCCTGCCGCAGCATCTAGTAAATCACGATCTGCTAATCCGTTTCGAACGAGCGTGTCGAGTGCCAGCGCCCCCGACAACACCCGTGCTAGGTCCGGTGTATCACCGGCCGCAAGGGCGTCCAGTGTATGGGCCGCATCAATCAGAGGCATGGCGGCATTTTGAGGCTGAATGGCTTCGCCCGCAGGGTCCAGGCGGACCTGCTTCCGTTCCCAAGGAGCGACACCATCTTCCGGCTTCACTCCAGCACCGGGTGCTCGCGTTTTTTTCTCTGCCATCACAAACTCGCCTTGAGTGTCTTGAGGTGTCCCGCTGCGCCATAGGCCAGCAACGGGCCGTCGGCGGTAACCAGCACCGCGCCCAGGTGGCGTGCGGTCGCCGCAATGATCCGGTCTGCCGGATCGGCATGCAACTCACCGGGGAGCCTCGTGCTGGCGACCGCCACTTCGGGAGAAATGGGTTCGAGGCGAATGCCGGGCAACGCCAGCGCTTCTCGTACCCATTCGCCCACGTCCCGGTCCAATGCGAGTCGCCCTTTACTGACCAACATCGCAATTTCCCACGGGGAAATCGCCGACAAATACAGGCGGTCCTCTGTGGCGCCGTCCTGAATCGCTTTGCGCGCTTTCCCGCCGAGGCGGTCACTACCGGCCAGCAGCCACACCAGGACATGGGTATCCAGCAAGACACAACTCACCGGGCAGCTTCCCAGTCATTATCCAGTGGCGAAACGATATCGTCTTCCTGCATCACGCTGCAGGCCATGGCGCCGAACAACTCAGCCTCGGGCGGCATCGGCACGAGCTTGGCCACCGCTCGCCCATGCTTGGTAATCACCAGCGAGCTACGTGTCTCCGCTACGTCATCCAACAGTTTCAAGCATTTCGCCTTGAAATCCCCGGCCCCAATCGTCGTTTGCATTTCTACCTCCTATGGTCATGCACTATAGTCACATAGTACGAGTGATTGAGCCATCCTGCAACCTCTCTCGCTGGATGGCAATAACGCACAAGGATGCTGAAAAGCCATCGAAGGAAAAACGACGATTCTCATGGACCAGCTCACGAGTTCCCGAGACATCACGGAAACAGAAATGTTTGCCATCCGGGATCCGGAACGGCTCTCGGCGATCATGGCCGCGAGCTAATCGCCCCATCGTTTCTCAGGACAACGCAAATCTGGTTCGCGCGTTGTCCACAGACGCCCAACTAAGACGAACCGGAGCTTTGGGGCTGCAAAGATATCCGATGAATCGCATCAGTGCCCGGAATGCATTGAACACCGAAGTTCTATCTGGATGGCACGCCTGGCTTTTCGTGAGGGATGACAATCACCTCATCAAAAGCCCACTTGCATACTGGGCAATTGTTGTCACACTACTACTATTTCTAACAAGGATCGTTATGCGCCTCTCGCTCGCCCTGTTTCTCCCGTGGTTGCAGTTCTTCACGATTGGCCGGCCATTCGCCGGCATTTTCTGCCTGGTGATGCAACTCACCTTGATTGGCTGGATTCCGGCATCGATTTGGTCGGTTTACGCGTTGAGCGAGTACAAGACAGACCAGAAAATCACTAAAGCCCTGGCAAGTCGCGGCTAGATCGCACCGTGAGTATTGAAGGAGGGATCGATTCCACACCGTTGCGTCTACTGAATACGTTGAGACCGAAAGGAAATCACGGGGCGCTTTCCCCGCCGATCGATTGGCTCGAACCATAACTGAAAAACTTTTAAGGCGATAACCGTGAAAATCATTGAACAGCAGTTTTCTAAGCAAGTGGCTATGGCACACACAGGGACGCAACTCAATACCCTGGCCGTTGAATTGCAGACCGCCTTATTCCATTATGATTTACCGGAGGCGCTCGCTAACACCGGCTTGTCTATCGACAGAGACGGCCTTCGTGACCTTCTAGTTCAAGCCCACGGTGTGACGCTCAAAGGGCGATTTGATCACGTGTGGCTGGCTGATGGCCACGAATCGCCCCCGTTGGGCGGCCGTTACCAGTTCTTCAAACAGGATGCGGAAGGGCACGACGTCGATTTGTTCTGTGAGTTAGTTTTTGATGATCTCGGCAACACGCGGCTGGGCAGGGACAGTTTCGTCACTGACACAATTAACGGGAACAGTGACGCCCTCCCGGAGACGCTTCGTCGCATCGCACTGTTTCTCGTCACTTCCATCCATAAGAAGCTCGACACGATTCCTCGCAAAGCCTAATCTGAGCCGCTGTTGGCGGCGCGTATCGGTCGCCATTCTTGAAATAGCGGGAAAACAGAAATGACCGAAAAATTTAAGCAGGTGATTGCGTGGGGCCAAGCAGAAACAGTGGCAAGCGCCCAAGATCTACTGGATAAGGCAAAACGTGGTGATCTGTCTTGCGTAGCGATGCGACAATTCAAAGCGGATGGCACGTTCGAGGATGTAGTGATTGGCGGAACTGCCGATGAACGCGCTGAAACGCTGGCCGCTTTCAAGAAAATGTACGCGCAGGCAAACTGACATCTGGAAGATAGTGGCCGATCAAATCAGTTGGGGATAAAACAAGGATGTGTGCAATGCGCAGCCCAATCACGCACAATTTCGGAGGGGGGCGGATGCTGTATGCCGCCCTGTGTGAAAACGAGGCCGGCGTCCAGGTCTGGATTGAGTATTTAAGCGGCGACCTACTCGCTTTCTGGTCCGGGCCATCGAATGGCATTGCGCTAGCTGAACATGAGTTCGTAGCCGGGACGTGGGGCGATACAGGGGGCCTGATGGCTTCCGCCATGCTTGGCACAGGATGGTTCGCACGTACCGGCAAGGTGGCGGCCGCACCTCCGGACGAAGTGAATGAGATCTGGAAGGTATCGCCACTCGGCATAGAGTGGCTAACCACACAGAGCGTCGGCAAAACCACAAGCGTTTGACGTCCATACAAGTTGCAGGCGGCAGTTTCGCCCAACCGCACACCTGGTTGGAATGGCTGCGTAATTGGTCGGCGGCCTGTAGGCTCCCCTAGTTGAAAGGGCTATCTCACTCCTTCCATCTGGTTGACAAACAAATCGGACGCGGCGGAGAATGAAAACTCGAAACAGCACCCTTGCGTGCTATCCCAGCTGAGGGCAATCAGCAGATTTCAACAGAGGATTCGTCCTCTTCGTCCTGTAGTTCGAGCAGCAATCCAGAACGTCCGCGCCAGACGCAGTGTGGCGTGGGCACCATTCAACCCAGGCGGGTGCACCTTTTCCGCTTCGGGAACAGCTTCGCCAGCTCTCAAAGATCACCACGTCACGCGAGTGACTGTCACCAACCGCCAGGGGAATCTCGCCTCTTGGGCGGGTCTCCTTTGGACATTTCCATGGAGATTATCGTGTATGCGCAAATTATCGATGCCATTCAAAGCGGGCACCTGCAGAAGACCGTCCTCGTAAGAGAGGGCAATGCTTTCTTCATCATGGCTCAAACCTGCAATCGGAAACCAACGCCCCTACGCGCCAACATGCGCTACGAGGAGATGATGACCGCCTGGAAGGCATTTCTGGTTCAGTCGTTCATGCTGATAACCCTGAATCGGGCCAGCAGCGAACAGCTCGCCGCAAAGCGCCTGCGGCAACTTTGCTAGATCCGGCCGGAAACGGCCTTTCACAACGCCCAAGGGGTTCGTCCCTTGCGGGGCGGCTCTCCGGGCATCACGACGGAGCACGAAATGAAATTCACCCCAACGCCGGCGATGATCTCAATCGCCGAAACACTGTTCGCTGCTATGGCAATGGTCGAACTCATCCGACCCGTAGTCACCGGCTACCAGACCGATATCCTCAAACGAGGTCAATGGCCCGTCAGACCCGAGTACGCAGATCGCCTCGGTGCCGAGGTGATCGTCGATCCAAAGCTGGCTTACTTGATGTCGGAAGACGATTTCGCGATGTACGACACTCAGTGCAAAGCGGCCAGGAAAGCGGCAGACCTGCACGTCAATGACGACCGCAACTGCCCGCTGCTCGTTGCGGAACACTTGGTCATTGAAGCCGAGGCTGCGCTGATCGACGCGATGGCGCCGCTCACCAACCTCACGGCCGAAAAGCTGAACACGGCGAGCCTCGACAAACGCAAGAAAGCCGTCGATCTGACGCTGAAGCTGATGGCACCGTTCGTCGGCGACAGCAAAACGATCATCAGCCACCTGCGCGCGCCAACAGCCTGACTACAAGCAACCCATGAGGGGTCCCGCCCCCTCGTCGGGGATGGACTCCTTCCCAACCCAAAGAAGGAGATTTCATGAGCACCACTGGCCAAAGCAGGGCCGAACGTCGCGCGGCGAAATTCGGCAACTTCTCGCCTAACCGGGCAAACCACCAACCGATCGAGCTTCTCCAAGGCATCGGGCGTGAACTGTCGGAAGCATGGTTTGAGGACCTTCCGACCGACGTCGAAGCAACCCGGGAAATCTGGGAATTCACTCACTAGCTGCCGAACCGCGCAGCACAAACGCAGGAACTGACGTCAGGAACGTCAAACGACACCGCGAAAACCAGCACAGGAATTGAAATGACCACCAAGCCAGCACTGAACCTCTACGGGGATGCCAAAACGCCGACCGCCTCTGGGCATGGCGTCGACATCTCCAGCCAAAGGACCGATGACCTTGACGACGCCGCGCTTGCCGAGGTCCGCAGATTGTTCGAAACCAATGCCGTCCGGCCACTGGTCTTTGACCTCGGCTGTGGATTTGGCGCCCATTCCGCACGGCTGGCCGTCGCCGGCGCCGCGGTGGTGGCGTTCGATCTCGACGACAATCGCGAACAAGTCGCCCAGCGCGCGGCGGAGGTCGGCCTGGCCGGGCAGGTGAACTTCGTGCAGATGGACATCCGCAAAGGGCTCGCGCCGCTGCAGTTGAGACCCGACGTCATCTACAGCCAGAGAACACTGCACTATCTGACCTTTGACGAAGCGAAGACCGTACTCACCCTGCTCGCCGGCAAGAATACGGAACCGATGAGCTTCTTCCTGTCTGCGTCCGGCTTGAACTCGGAACTGGGGCAGAGGTATCCAGGGCGGGACGTGCCCGTTGAGCAGCGCCACGCCGAGCTCTCCAGCGAAATGCAGGAAAAGCACGCGATCTATGGGCCGGTCTGCCTCTATACGGTCGACGACATGGCGCAGTTGATCAACGAATCCGGTTTGACCAGCATCCGCATCTACGCTTCGCCTTTCGGCAACATCAAGGCAATCGCAATGGCGGCGAAGGAACTCGTGTGAACGCGCCGACACGCTTTCTCGTCGCCGGCTCCGCGCACCTCGACATCCTGTCGACGGTCACCGGCGACGGCAGCACCCTCGACAAGATCGGCAACGTCGCCATCGATATCGGCGGGACCGCCTGCAATATTGCGATCAACCTGCGCCAGCTCGGGGCCCAAGTCTCCCTGCTCACCGCATCGAACAATTCCCCGTACGCGATGTTCGTCACGAATCACCTTTCACAGAGAGGCATCGAGGTCCTGGTCGAGCGCAACGACGCGCTGCCGCTCGCAGCTTTCACGGCCCACATCGCCGGCAACGGGGAACTGATGGGCGCGGTCTCGAGCACGCCGGTCGACCGCCATTCGTTCGAGGATGCGACGGTCGAGGCCGCGATCGAGCGCGCCGATTGCGTGATCATGGACTGCAACCTCTCCGAGGACACGTTGGCCCAGATCGCCCGCCAGGCGGCGGAACGCATGGTCCCGGTCTACCTTGCTGGCGTCAGCGAAGAAAAGTGTTTACGCGCCGCCAAAGTGGCACCCTTCGCCGAAGCGCTCTTCCTCAACAAACGGGAAGCCGACTACCTGTCCGGCCATATCGCCCCGGAGCTGGCCGGCCGTTACGCCGAACTGGCCGGCGTCCTCGGGACCGTCCTGGTCATTACGGACGGTGAGCATGGCGCGTTCGTGGCCCGCCCGACAACCGGTGTGAGTACGCCAATCCGCCCGCCGACGGTCCGGGACGCGAAGAACTTTCTGGGCATGGGCGATGCGTTTCTGGCCGGGACCCTGTACGCCCACCTCGACTTCGATTTCAACCTGGAGATGGCCGCAACAGCGATGTTGCCAATGGTCGCGCAGATATCCGAACACGACAGCTGCAACGACGGTACGGACGGGGTGATTGAGAAGATGCTGAGCGAGATGCGCCAGCGCGCCTACATCTGCCCGACCACCCGGATTCTGAATAGGGTCGCGGCAGAGGGGGAACTGGAGAAGATGATTCTCGGCACCGACAGCGTCGGCGCGGAGTTCTCTGTGGCGCTCATTGATGTCGACCACTTCAAGACGATCAACGATACGCACGGCCACAACGTTGGCGATAAGGTGCTTGAGCGCGTGGCCGAAGCAATGCGCAGCGCGCTGCGCGGACACGACGTCGTGTGCCGCTGGGGGGGCGATGAGTTCCTGGCGCTGATGGTCAGCGACGCCGCCGTGTCGCGCCGCGTGGCCCAACGAATGCAGGAGGCGGTGGGGAAGTCCTGTGCCGACATTTGCCCAGTGACGTTGTCGATCGGTGTCGCCCAGTGGGGCGGGACCATGGGTTCGGCCAAGGATCTCGTGGAAGCGGCGGACAAGGCCCTTTATGAGGCCAAGCGCGGCGGGCGCAATCGCGTCGTATGAGAGGGGAAACCCGGCTCATCCTGAGGGAAGATGGCAGCCAAGCGATTTATGGCGCGGACTTCTCGCCAAACGGCACGTTGAAGAAGTTCAGCATTCCCTTGAATGGCCGGAACGGCAGCGGTTTTGCATTGGCCACCACGAATCCATATTCGCCCAGGTACCAGCGGCGATCTTGTTCAGACAACATGTGCTCGCTGCCAGGCGGTAAGCAATTCACCAAGTCGGCCACACCGACGATGCCGCCTCGTTCAAATGCGTCCAGAGCCGGCAGCTTGATCTCGGAAAAAAGGATCGGCAGTTGACGATAGGCTTCGAGGTCAAAGCAGGGCCATGTCACTCGGACGTCATTGAATTTGAAGTCCCATCACCTGAGCCCGATATTCGTCGTCCCAAGCGGCGTGCTTGCGCTTGAGACGTAGGCTACATTTCTTGTAGCGTTCGGTCTGGTCGATGCGAAGAAGGTTGAGCACGATCTTGCGGAGAAGCGAAAGATTCTCTGGAGCGTTGTCGATG
>Ga0209125_1001552_pt1 | contig 20862 bp, 17 predicted proteins | sample BarGraIncub1131A_FD_184503 | JGI IMG/M metagenome (GOLD analysis project Ga0209125, IMG submission 184503) | Arctic peat soil microbial communities from Barrow, Alaska - Barrow Graham LP Incubations 11-31A (SPAdes) (version 2) | ecosystem: Environmental > Terrestrial > Soil > Wetlands > Peat...
AAGAAATTGACAGCACCAAACTTCATTGCAAGTAAACTTTCGAGCTTCGCTCGAGGGCTATAACATCATGTTTTGAGTGGGGTATTTTTACAACGACCGCCATCTGGACATCAGCCGATAGTTGGTTTGAAATAGCTGATATCTGGTTGTCGATACTTAATCTGCAACACGCGAAAAGTATTGCTTTAAGTCGATGGTTTAAATATTAACTTCCACTAACACCACCTAAGCCACATACGCCTGAAAAAGGCGTACGCGCCCTAGCTACCCGTTATGGCTAAGTTTAGAACGCACATATTTTGGTCTCTGCAATTGTAAATCTAACATCCAAGAGGAAGAAACATCCAAGAGAAAGACGCGTCATCAAGAGTGGTGCGGTGGATAAGAAAGAAATTTCAGACTACGGTATCGGCTGATAGAGAAAGACGGCTGATAGTTGATTTCTGCAATTGATTTTGATAAAGACTGGTAGAGGTTAGCGGTGGATAAACAGAATTGCAGATAATCAAAACGAAGGATTCGGCCGAGAACGATAAATACCCATACGGTTGATATCGGATTCTTATGGTTTCACCATGAAAGTAGGCAACCACACGGTTGATTGGGCCGATTCGTGGATTTGTTCTGGTGGTGGCGATAACCGCATGACGGCAAATTGCGAACAAGTAGCGAATTAAGTTCCCAAATCATCTTTTGTATACGATATTTCCCTTAAATTTGACATCAAAGATAAACTACCGATAAGAATCCCGAAATAATTGGGATATTGGTTCGTTATATTGATATACATCAGATAGTTGACTTAAGGCCGTCCGTGGAAAACACAAATCCGGACGATATATTCGAATAGAGATAGGGGATTGGTTGGTGACTTAAGTGTGACTGACCAACCTTTGTATGTAAAAAAACAAAAAATACCCAAACGGTTGATATCGGATTCATATGCTGGCTACAACTTTTCTGGTTAATAGCTGATTCCGGTTTGGATGACAAAGAAATGGCTTCGCCATGAAAGTGGGCAAACAGACAGAGTGCAAACTGAGTTGGCAGATTTTAATAGCTCCAATGCTTTGCAAGCAGGACAACGACAATTTCGATTGCTGATTCTTCACAAGCAAGATCGAGTTTTACGATAGAGATTGCGGATGGATAAAGAAGAAGATAAGAAACAGCAAAGCACAGTCAAGTTGCTGAAAAGCATCTGGTGGTCGACAATCGAAGGATATTCATGAATAAAAAAACCTAGCCATAACACCAGCTAAGCCACAGGCTGCCACTCAGGCGAAATACGCCTTCGTTCCGCCCGCGCCCTAGCTACCCGTTATGCCTCATTTTAGAATCGCACATTTCATAGTCGTTACAATATTCATCAAAGATTTAAGACCAAGTCTTATTTGTTATGACAGATTATGCTGATTATTTTAACCCACTTTTGAATTATGTTAATAGTATTAATATTAAAGGATATATTTACAGTAATTTAATCGCAACAAACTAATATGAAAGTAGATTTAAACGATAGCAATAATACCCCAAGTGATGTGACAGTCACTGTCAGATGTCCTCATTGCGGACATTTAGGAACATTTAAAAGCGTTAGAATCGATGATCTAATCTTTAGTTATGAGGGGGTAACTTCTTTCATGGGGATTAGAAAATGCCCAAATGCAAGGTGTAATGGTCATTTGTTTTTTATTAAACGTTATGATGGGAACGTCTTATTTACTTCACCATCTGAATCAATACCCTTTGACAAAGAAAATATTCCAAAAGAGGTACTATCTGCATTTGAGGAGTCAATTATTTGTCATTCAAACAATTGTTTTATTGCTTCTGCAATAATGATTCGTAAAACTCTTGAGGAAATTTGTCATGAAAGAAGTGCTAAAGGCAACAATTTAAAAGAAAGATTAAAAGATCTAGGTTCAAAAATATTGATTCCAAAAGAACTACTTGAAGGGCTTGATGATTTAAGGCTTTTAGGGAATGATGCAGCGCATATTGAAGCTAATACTTTCGCTGAAATTGGAAAGGAAGAAATTGAAATATCGATAGATTTTACTAAGGAAATATTAAAGGCAGTTTATCAATACGAGAATTTACTCGAAAGACTTAAAAGTTTGAAAGTTAAAAAAAACGAGGCATAACATCAGCTAAGCCACAGGCTGCCACTCAGGCGAAATACGCCTTCGTTCCGCCCGCGCCCTAGCTACCCGTTATGGAGCATTTTAGAAGCGCACAGGTTTTGGTTCCTGCAATTTTGAATCAAACATCCAAGAGAAAGAAACATCCAAGAGAAAGACGCGTCAACATGGGTGTTACCTGCCATTATAAAATCGCGCATTTTAACCTTTTACAATTTTTGGATAGTTTTTTTTTAATATGATAATGAGAAAGATAATTCTGATTTTTTGTATTCTGATTGTATCAGATTATTGTAATGGATCTAGCCTGTCTCTAGAGATTGCAGATCCTGATTCTTTGATTCCAGTAAATGACACGCTCAAAATAGATTCTAAGAAAGGATTATTTGAACTCAGATTTTCTTCCCCCTGTTTTAATATTTATCAGATAAATGTTGACAATTATGGGTTGCAATCTGGTGCTGGATTCGCCGGCCTTGCTGCAGGCATAGATTTCTATCATTCAGCAAATCAATTTTTGAGTTTATCGATAAATGCCGCCATGACTCAGGATAATCCATTTTTCCTTTTTGAATCTGAAAATTTTCAACCTGGTATTTATCAGATATATACTACATCATATTTGGGACTGACAAACAATCACCTACTTGGAAAAGTCTGGATTGGTTATGGTTTATCATATTCAAAAGAAGATTGGATTTGGCAAAACATAGATGCTAGTTATAATATCGAAACAAAAAGAAGAAATGGACATGCTATTGGATTGATGTTCCCGATGAATATAATGTTAAGTAAGTCATTTTATATAGGTTTAGTTTATCGACCAACTTTCATTCAATTCTCTCCAAATATGCGAATTAACTACGAATATCTATTAAGTTATAACGTTGGGTGGATATATTCAAAAAATAAAAAATAACTGCAGGTAACACCACCCATATTTCGCAAGCAGGACGATGACAACTTCGATTTCACATAACAGATTCTTAGCAATCAAAGATCGAGTTCTACGATGGAGATTGCGGATGAAAGATGAGAAAGAAAAGAAACAGCAAGGGACTGTCAATTTGCTGAAAAGCTTCTGGTAATCGACAATTGAAGGATATTCATGAATAAAAAAAACGCTCCATAACACCAGCTAAGCCACAGGCTGCCACTCAGGCGAAATACGCCTTCGCTCCGCCCGCGCCCTAGCTACCCGTTAGCGGCAAGGCTGGAGCCGGTAATTTAGGTCCATCGGTAAATTCATCAAAGAAAACTGCAATTTCAATAACGATCAGAAGATTCTAAGACCTAGATTGCAACACAGTTATTTTCAAGTTCAGATTCCGATTATTTGAGTTTACGCAAATGGTCGATATAAATAATTACGATTTTAAACCTAACATAAACCCTATGAAAACACGTGAGCTTTATTCTATTGTGCTGAAAATTATCGGTTTGATCTCTTTGTGGCATTCTGTAACCATGATTTTTGCAGTCGTTTTGTCCGGATTTGGAGTATTTTCAATGCTTTTCTCATCCGGGAGTCAAATGATTGGTGGCTTTTTAATCGCCTCCGCTTTTGCAATTATTCTGCAGACAGTGTTGCCCTTGATTATAGCGTTTTATTGCTTGTTCCGTACAGATACTTTGCTCAAAGCCCTAAGGTTGGATGATGATACTACATTGGAATTATTGACAGATCGAAAAGTGATATACCATATACTTGTCCTTTCGTTCGGCGTATTTTTGTTGGCCAATGGAGCCAATGGATTTTTGAGTGTGGACATAAAGGCCGATACCAAAACAGAAATGCTTCAGGCGGTGAATAATATTGGCAATTCCCCAAATGTGGTGAGTGTGATAGAATCCAAGAATTATAATATAAATTTCTTTGCATTGATAGAATTGCTGATAGGTTTATATTTATTGGTAAAATCGAGATCAATAAGTGGTAAGATAATGGGCAGGTTTGATTCGAGCAATGTTGCATGATTGATAAATAAAAGATCGTGTGCAAAAAACTGGTTATGCCTTTTTTTATTGTTATTCAGAGAGTGGTCGATAACTTTATGTGTAATTCCAATTCTTCTGATTTCTGGATGATTTCTATTCGAAAATCAAGACGACAAAAGACTATTTGTGCAACGATTGAGAACAATAAGCCCTGCCGCTAACACCAGCTAAGCCACAGGCTGCCACTCAGGCGAAATACGCCTTCGTTCCGCCCGCGCCCTAGCTACCCGTTAGCTGCAACTTAAGAGGCCGTAGGTTTAGGTTTCTGCAATCATGAAGCAAAGAAAGATAAGAACGTGGGATTTGGCCAATAAAAGATGATTTGCATGGATATTGATCAGCGAAAGACAAGAAAAATCTTAGAATTTCGATGATTAATATGACCTTTGTTACTTTAGAATCTTAAATGATGTTGCAGATGAATATACGACTTCAACTTGATACAGTAAATATTAATTGGGACTTGGTTGTTGACACGCTTCAAGAAGTTGGTATGGCGTATCACACATCCGAGATTCATAAACGTGCTTTTTGTAATAGTCATACCGTAGTTTTTGTGTTCGATGAAGAGAATCTAGTAGGTTTTGGACGAGCGATTTCAGATGGAGAATATCAAGCTGCTATGTATGATGTTGCCGTTCTGCCAAACTACCAAGGAAAAGGAATAGGCAAAATGATTATTCAAACCATTGTTGACAAGAACCCTAATTGTAATTTTATTTTATATGCTTCTCCTGGAAAGGAAAGGTTTTATGAAAAAGAAAATTTCAAGCGAATGAAGACAGGAATGGCTTTGTTCATTAACGGTGATAGAATGCAAAGGAATGGATTTACTGATTAAGGACAGATAATGCCTGTGGCCGATTTCAAAGTGGGGCAATATAGCTTACAGATTGATAAAAATTAAAATGCTGACCAATTTTCTGTTAATCAATGCAGATTCCGTCAGATAATGATAGATGATTGGCGGATTGTCGCGGATAGCTGATTATAATAGGCACGACGATGGCGCTTGCAGATGATTAAACATCGACAGTTAAAAAGAAAACAAAAGTCCGCAGGCTGAGCATTTTAACCTCAACTGATGGATAATTGAAATGAAAATAAGCTGCAGCTAACATCAGCTAAGCCACAGGCTGCCACTCAGGCGAAATACGCCTTCGCTCCGCCCGCGCCCTAGCTACCCGTTAGGGGAAATTATAAAACGGGTACTTCAACTTTATACAAATAATTGACATTAAAAAATATTAAGATGATGGAGGATAACAAAAAACAATTTGTTCTAAATAGGTTATATCCTAATATTAAAACCATTCTTCAAGGGAAAAAGAGCATAGATAAGATTATTAATGATGCAATTTTCGTATTAGACACAAACTCGCTGTTGGTGCCCTATCAGACTGGAAAAAACGATATTGAACAAATAAGAAAGATATATTCAAAACTAATTTCTGAGAACCGTTTATACATTCCTGAACATGCTCTAAAAGAATTCGCAAAAAATAGGTCAATTAAAATAAGTGAGTTATTTTCAAATATTGATATTTCATTATCGTCAATACCATCAATAAGATCATTTGAATATCCGATATTGGGTGATCTAGAAGCGTACAAGGCCCTAAATGATTCGCGAGAAGACGTATCAAAAGCTATTAAAAAGTACAAAGAATGTTTAAAAAATCTACAGGATGGTATTGCAAAATGGAATTGGTCTGATCCAGTAACAATTATGTATTCAAATACTTTCCCAGAGACAATAATATTTAGTACTGCATTAACAGAAGAAGAACTTCTAAAAGAATATTTAACAAGACTTGATTTTGATATTCCACCTGGAAATAAAGATAAGTCAAAAGAAAGTAATGCGATTGGCGATTTCTTAATATGGAAGTCTATATTAGAACTAGGAAAAACAACAAATAAGGACATTGTTTTTATATCAAATGATGAGAAAAATGATTGGATACTAAAAGGCAATAATAAGTCAATCTCTACGAAATATGAATTAGTGCATGAATTTTTTGAAGGCACTAATGGTAGAAATTTTATAAGTCTAAATTTTTCGGAATTTCTTAAGATTCAGGGTATCGATATTATTATTGGTGACAATTTTAATCTTTTGCTTGAGGATACTATTAGTTTTGCGCCACAAATAGGATCAATTGATAACTTGAATATTATTTTCAAGCTCATTTCTGACTTCATTTCTCAACATGAAGCAAGTAATTTTTGTCCTTTTATTAATGATGAAATAAATGAACCAATTAAACGGTTTAATGCTACATATAAGAAAGAATATTATGAGACCTCTGTATGGGAAAGATATCATCCTTATTTTTTTACATTCTCAAATATTTTATTAAAAATAATGAGTTTGAATAATGGCATTATCTATGATGAAATTAGAATGAAAAGAGAGACTGAGACAGATCAAATTCAGTTAGTTGCCTTGGCAAAAGAATTCATCAATAAATATAAAGAATTTATGATGTTTTAAAAAATAACTTCCCCTAACATCAGCTAAGCCACAGGCTGCCACTCAGGCGAAATACGCCTTCGTTCCGCCCGCGCCCTAGCTACCCGTTAGCAAACATTGTAGAACCCGTTTATTTTGTTCCCTGCTGATATTAGACAAAGAGAAAGAAAATGCGGTCATGGCCTGTAAGAACAGTATGAATGTCTAACAAAAAAGGATTATCAAACTGAAAACTAAGAAAACAATAGTTTTTAAACTACTTGACTCACTTTATAATTGTTGATAATAATATATATTAGTAATAAGAAAATTAACTACATTATTTCCAAATCTCTATGAAAGAAAAAACAATTTTATTCAGCTTCTTATGCTCTCTTATTTTAGTTTCATGTGGTCAAACCTTTGCGCTGATTTCTGAATCAGAACAGATAAAGCAAATATCTTTTTTGTCTATCTTTGTGAAAAATTATAGTCTTCCATCAAGATAAAACCGTAATCGAACATGAAAAAAATAGTTGGTTTATTTATCACTCTGGCAAGTTTTACAATGTCAGCACAGCAATCGAAATTTGCGAACGTTTATTCTTTCATCGAAAATACAGCGGTATTTGAAATCAACCAGACTGAAGGTCACACGGTTTGTATTCCTTTGAAATCGGTTGGTGAAGCATTAAATCTTAAGAAATCGAAGTCAGAAAATGTGCTTTCGTTGAATGGAAGGTGGAAATTCCATTTTGCCAATACTCCCGAAGGTACACCCAACAACTTTTTCGCACCAAATTTTAATGATCAGAAATGGTCTGAAATTACAGTTCCCTCCAACTGGGAAATGCAGGGTTTTGGCGATCCTTTGTTCCGAAATGTTGCACAACCGTTTCGCGCCAATCCGCCTTTTGTTCCGCGCGAATACAACCCGACTGGCTCGTATCGCAAAACATTTACCATACCGGCGAACTGGAAAAGCAAACGCATTTTTTTGCGCATGGAGAAAACCGCTTCGGCATCGTTTGTCTGGATCAACGGACAGGAAGTTGGCTACAACGAAGGTGCGCAGGAGCCTGCTGAATATGATGTTACCAGTTTCCTGAAATCAGGAAAAAATACCATTGCCGTTAACGTAATTAAATATTCAGATGGTGTGTATCTCGAAAGTCAGGACTATTGGCGCCTGGCTGGTATTTTCGACGATGTTTGGTTGTATGCAAAATCGGATGTACATATCTTCGACTGGTATGCCATTACCGACCTGGACGAAAACTATAAGAACGCAAAACTGAATTTGCAGATTACTGTAAATAACCAATCGAAAACGGATAAACAGAACTACAAAGTTCGAGCTTCGCTGTTTAATTCAGACAATGTGTTGGTTCAGAATTTTACTTCTGATGCAATTCAAATAAGTGCTGATAATAAGCAAATCATAAATGTTTCTTCATTGGTAAAAAATCCCCAAAAGTGGACGGCCGAAACGCCCAATCTCTACAAGTTAACGCTGGAATTAATCAACAGGGAAGGTAAAACCGAAGAGGTAATTGCCGGTCGCATTGGTTTTAAAGAGACCGAAATTCGCCATCAGGTTTTTTATCTGAACGGAAAAGCCATCAAACTAAATGGCATTAACTCGCACATGCAACATCCCGATTTGGGGCACACGATGGACGAAGCGACCATTCGGAAAGACTTTGAAATACTGAAGCAATTCAATATCAATTGTGTGCGAACTTCACATTATCCGCCAGTTTCAAGGTATCTGGAGTTGGCCGACGAATATGGATTGTATATTATTGATGAAGCAGGAGATGAAGCTCATGCAACTGAATATTTAAGCGATAAAACTGAATGGGAGCCCATGTACCGCGAGCGGGTTCGCAAAATGGTGTTGCGCGACCGGAATCATCCATCCATTCTTTTTTGGAGCGCCGGAAACGAAAGTGGCGAAGGGAAAAATATTTGTGCCGTGATTGATGAAGGAAAGAAATACGACACTACACGTAACTGGATGTATGGCGGAAATGCTTTTTCTCACCCTTGCGAAGAGATTATTGGGCCCCGTTACCCTTCACCTTTTGAGCTCAAAAATCAGGTGGGAATGATTCCTGAAAGTGTTGATCCGCGACCATCGTTTATGGACGAATACCTTTCGGTGGCTGGAAATGCCGGTGGTGGACTGGACGAATATTGGGATGTGATTTACCAGTATCCACGTATCATGGGCGGAGCAATCTGGGATTTCGTGAGTCCAGGCTTGCGCGAGCCAGTTCGCAAATTGAAAGATTCTTCACCAAACAATGTAGCAACTCACATCATGGGACGCGCCAAACTGGTTGCCGGACACGATGGAAAAGGTATTGACCTGAATGGTCACGATCAGTGGGTGGAAGTTTATCAGGATAGAAATATTGAAATCTCGGGTAATGAACTAACGGTTTCGCTTTGGATTTTTCCACGCGATTTAATGAAAATGGGTGGAACACTGCTCACCAAAGGAAACTATCAATTTGGTTTGCAGCAAACTGGTGACAACTCGCTCGATTTCTATATCTACACTTCGAAAAAAGCAGTTGTCAGTGGTGCATTACCCAAAGATTGGACACAAAACTGGCATCATGTGGCAGGTATTTATAACGGGAAATCGATATCACTATATATCGACAACAAAAAGGTGGCTGAAAAACCGGTCACCGGGAACATTACCAATTTCCCTTTTCCTCTTAATGTGGGCAAGAATGCCGAGACACAGGGTCAGCAGACCTCCGGTTATTTGTGCGATGCCATTATCGATCAGGTGGGTATTTTTCCCAAAGCGATTGAAATCAATGATTTATTTGCAGCAAAACCGGACTTGAAAAATCGTGCAGCTTTGTGGCTCGATTTTGAACAGGAGCAAAAGGAAGGCGAGTTTTTCAGCTATGGAATTGGCGCGCGTACCTATGGATGTATTTGGCCCGATCGGGTTCCGGAGCCTGAAATGTGGCAAATGAAAAAGTCGGCTCAACCCATTTCTGTAAAGTGGAGCAATGCCGAAAAAATGGAAATTGAAGTGCAGAACCGAAACTTTTTTACTAATACGAATGCCTTTGAAGCACGTTGGAATCTGGAGGAAAACGGAATATCAATAGCTTCCGGAAAATTGGATGTGGATGTCGAACCGGAAGCAAAAAAAATCTACGTCCTTCCTATCCCAAAGCCTCAGCTAAAAGCCGGTGCAACCTATTTGGCAACAGTTAGTTTTCATTCGAAAGAAGCTACACAATGGGCGCCGAAGGGTTTTGAACTGTGTTGGGATCAATTGGAATTGCCATGGATTGTTCCTGCCGATAAAAAATTGGTACAGCATCAGACCAATCCTTTAAAAGTGACAGATAATGAGCAACATTTGATTGTATCCGGAGTAAATTTCGATTATGCCTTTAATAAAGCCGATGGACAACTGTACTCCATGAAATACATGGGTGCAGAATTGCTGAAACAGGGAGCGCAACTCAATGTTTGGCGTGCCCCTCTGGCGAACGAACAGGACGACTGGACAGTTTCTTCGGTTAATTTATTTCCTAGAACCGAGGGCTACGGGAGGATGGTTGCTACTGCATGGTATTCCATCGGTCTGGATAAAATGAAGTCAAAACTTGAATCATTTCGGGTTGAAAATAAGACAGAAAATGTAATTGTCAGTATTCGTAATATTGATCTTTTTGGAAATGCTGGAAATGCTGGCTTCGAAAATGAGATGATTTATACGATTTCGCCCGACGGTGAAATTAGTTTACAGCACACGATTAATCCGAATGGAAAAATGCCCATGTCGTTGCCACGAATCGGAACAAAATGGGTTTTCGATGACCAAATGCAAAATGTTGAATGGTTTGGACGTGGGCCGCAGGAGAATTATCCCGACCGCAAAACCGGCTATCGTATTGGGCTTTATCAGTCGACCGTTGATTCGATGTTTGTACCGTATTTGATTCCTCAGGATTGTGGGTTGCGCACCGACAACCGCTATGTGCGACTGACAAATGCTGAAGGAATCGGAATTGAGTTTTCGGCAGCTAAACCATTCAATTTCAATTGCTATAATTACAGCACCGAAAATTTGTCAAAGGCAAAATACACCTATCAATTGATCAAGTCGGATGGTGTAACATTCAATTTCGACTATCAAACTACCGGGGTAGGGTGCACGGCATTGGGGGTGTTTAATAAATATCAAACCATTCCTCAAACCATACAGTTCACAAGTTCGATAAAACCATTTAAAATCAATAAGTAATTATTGAAACCCCGAAAGATGCGATAAAGGATCCGTGCATACTTGAATTTATCGGATTAAGAGAGCGAACAGAGTATTCCGAAATTGAATTAGAACAAGAGTTGATTGACAAATTGGAGTATTTTTTGTTAGAGTAAGGGACTGGCTTTACTTTTGTGGCTAAATAAAAAAGAATTTCGTTTGACGAAATACATTTTTGAATAGACCTAGTCTTTTACAATAGGATTCTAAAGTGCTTTGTATTTGATTGATTTGAAGATTGGTGATCTGATACATCAGTATATTGGACAAATGCAGATATACGTAAATTGTTATGATCGCCAGATCAAATTGGAGGATGAAAATCGTACCATCGGTTTGATCCTTTGTCAGGATAAGTGCCAAGTAGTTGTTGAGTATACTCTACCTGAAAAATATCGAGCAGATTTTTGCAAGCAAGTATCAGATCGTCTAACCAAGCAAGGAAATGCTTAAGCTTTTGATTGATAATAAAGAAAGATAAAAACAACGTTTGCTAACACCAGCTAAGCCACAGTAAACCAATGCTTCGCAATTGGTTTCCCGCGCCCTAGCTACCCGTTAGCAGCAAGAGTAAAATCGCACATATCAACCATTTCCGTAAATTCAACATTTTTATGAAAAGAGAACGTTTTGCTTTACTGATTCTTGTATCACTATTTTTTGCTCAATTTGCCCAATCAAATTTAAGAGTAGGAGAAAGTTCACCAGTATTGTCCGGATTTCAAGCGCTTGATAAGCAGCCTGATCTGACGAATAAATTTGTTTTAATCGATTTCTGGGCAACATGGTGTCGACCTTGTATAGAATCATTTCCACATCTTAATAGCTTGGCAGATAAGTATCAGGGTAAGATTGTCTTTCTGGCAATCAGTGATGAAAAGGAGTTAATTGTTCGCAACTTTCTACAGCAATCCAAATTAGCAGATGTCAATGCATTTAAGAATATAGTTTTTGGACTAGATACTCGATCAGAAATAAACATAGGTTTCGGTATAAAATATATTCCAACTTATTTTCTGATTTCTCCAGATAACATCATAATTTCAACTGGCAATTCCGCTGATTTGAATGAGATTTTTTTGGATTCTGTGATAACAAGTTATGGTACTATTTCAGTAACCAAAAGACCAACAATTTCAATTCGCCCTGATAGTGTTGAAAAAGTTTCATCGATTCAGATAACATCTCAACCGGGTTCCACACGTACGTTGAGGATTAAGGATAACTCTTTGTTGATCAGAGATACGCTTAGACATATTTTGCCCTATCTGGATGGTGTGCGATTGGCAAATAGAGTTCGTTGGGAAGGGACTCCTAAGGACATGATTGAGGTTAATATCTATTCTGGAAGATCACCGGTAAGTTCATTAAAAGGAGCGGCTCATGATATGATTCTGAATAGCTATGGCATACACAAGAAGGTTGTTGATGAGAAGAGAGTCGTTTGGACAATGAAGGTAAAGGATAAATCGAAGCTTCAAGATTCTACTACAGTAAGTGAAGATGGTGTTATGAAAAGGAAGATGCTGCTCAACGATTCTGTGTATCAATGTGATAACTTCTCACTTCAAGAGCTTGGAGGATTGTTAGAGAATTTTTATTTTCCGACAATTATTTATGTTGATGCGTTATCAAATAAAGTGTATGATTGGAACTTAAACATTTTAAAAAAGGGTTCCATGATATTCGTTGATTTTGATAAACTCAGAGCGGTGATGTTGAATGATTTTGGCGTTGAATTTGTCAAGTCTGAGAAAAAAGAGAAAATAACGGTCTATTATTGAGTGGATTAGCATACATAAGTGATTGTTAGTTGATAAATAACTCCTGCTGCTAACATCAGCTAAGCCACAGGCTGCCACTCAGGCGAAATACGCCTTTGTTCCGCCCGCGCCCTAGCTACCCGTTATAGGCCATTATAGAGCGCGCATATTTAGGCTATTGCAATTTTGAAACCAACATCCAAGAGAAAGAAACAGCTTCAGAAGTGGTGCAACTGCCATGAAATAATTTAAAGACTGTGGTTTCGGCCGATATTAATATGCTTTTACCGATATTCAGATTACATAAAAACGCAATCATGAAAAAACCAGCTAAAGACATTAGAATTAAATTCAATGTGGATTATGCTCCAGATTCTGCATTTTCCGCTAATGCCAGATTGTTACAAAGTAGATGGAGAGATAACAAGGGTTATCCGTTTAAGCAATATGGTAACTTCTTAGATATCGACTTTGCAATTAAGACAAAGTCGAATTTTCTTACTGACAATATTAAGCAACTAGTAACTGTCCAGATTGCCGATTCCAAGAGTAAAGGAAAATTAATAAGTGAGCCAAGAATATGGAATAATTTGTTGTCATCACAACCACTTTGCTTCAACTTATTCGGAGAATTGCATTACGATATGAATTTGGCAACCAGTTATTTTAAAAAGCTTTTTCCTGATAGAATTGACAAGGTTCTTGCAGTTGATTTTGAGCATTCGCCAGGACGAAGAGACGCAAGATTTACAGGTGATCGTTCCGCTTTTGATGTGTTCGTTGAATATTCAAAGGGTAATAAACGTGGATTTATCGGTATTGAAGTTAAGTATGCTGAGAGTCTAAAAGAAGAGACAAAGGATAAGGCAAAATCGATATTTGAAAGTCACAAAAACAAATATATTGAATTGACCACTTCTGATTATTTCAAATCTGATTCAATTGATAGTTTGTGCAAAGCTCCAGTATCACAGATTTGGAGAGATCATTTACTATCAATATCAATGAAGCCAATATATGACGAAGGATTTTTTGTTTTCCTTTTTCCTGCAGATAATGTTCAATGTCAAAATGGAGTGGATGAATATAAAAGATTGTTAGTTAGTGATAATGAAGTTCAAACTGGATTTTATCCTAGGCATTTGGAGGACTTTATTGAGACATTAGTAGAAATTCTACTGACTGATTGGACAAACGAGTTAAAGGGCAGATATCTAGGAATATAAGAATAAAAATAACGGCCTATAACACCAGCTAAGCCACAGGCTGCCACTCAGGCGAATACGCCTTCGTTCCGCCCGCGCCCTAGCTACCCGTTAGCTGCCATGTTTGAGCCCGTATATTTTGGTCTTTGCAATTTTGAATCAAACATCCAAGAGAAAGAAACAGCCTCAGAAGTGGTGTAATATTTTAGAAAGAAAGAATTCCGATTGCGGTTTCTGCCGATAGAAAAAGACGGCTGATATTTGATTTCTGCACTTGTTGAACAAGCATCCAAGAGAAGAAAACAACTTCAAGATTATTCCGGTGGATAATCAGAATTGCAGATAATCAAATCGAAGGATTCGGTCAAGAACGAGAAAGTGTTCATTATTTATAAAACTAGACAACTATGAAAGCATCATTTTTTGCACTGTTGATTCTCATACTACCGTTGATATATGGATGTGAAGGACAAATAAAAGATTCTCAGAATATTGACATTTCATACACCTTGATTGATAGTGTATCACCGATGCGAGTAATTCTACGTGTAAAGAAAGAACTACTTTATGCAGAATGGACAATCAATGATTCAATTTTTGTTGAGAATAGTGGCTTTAGTGCTGTTGAGCTGATTTTGGATAAACCAGGACTTAATCATATTGATTTAGTTGCGAGCGGTCATGACAATGTGCGTTTTAACGGATCTATTGATATTGACGTACCTGGAGCCGCCTCGAAACTGATTATTGGTGGATTCTTTTTCAAAAATAATATCAAATTACCAATAGATCGTGATAGCGTTCAAGTGATAATTTATCACAATAACGAAATCGATAATCCTCAACATGTCAGACTATTTTCCACAAGTGAGTTTCTAGGTCAGGATACGATAATCTTTAAAACGCCAATTGAATTAAATGTCTTTAACTGTGTCGACATAAGGGATGCTCATATGTCACATGTGTACTTATTTGTCGAAGATGTTCCAATATATAATCTTGACGATTTACCCGATGGATTTAAAGATGGAACATTAAGTGGTACACTTCATAAGAGATATTTTGGCTCAAATGTTAATATTTTTGATGCATATTGGGAGCGTCTTTTATTACCATTTTCTCAAATTCAGATGTTTGGCAATCCGGATCCAATGAAAGAAGCAAGACTTCTGGTGAACTGGAGATAAAAAAACACGGCAGCTAACATCAGCTAAGCCACAGGCTGCCACTCAGGCGAAATACGCCTTCGTTCCGCCCGCGCCCTAGCTACCCGTTATGGGGTATGTTAGAGCGCACATATTTTGGCTATTGCAATTGTGAATCTAACATCCAAGAGAAAGAAACATCCAAGAGAAAGACGCGTCATCATGAGTGGTGCAACGGAAAAGAAAGAAATTCTAAGACTGCGGTTTCGGCCGATAGAGAAAGACACCTGATATTTGAATTCTGCAATTGATGAACAGACATTCGAGAGAAAGACTCGACATCAAAAGTAATACAATGGAAAAGATAGATATTGGAGACTGCAGTTTCGGTCGATAGAGAAAGACGCACGATAATTGGATTCTGCAAATGATTGTGATAAAGACTGTAAGAGTTCAGCTGTAGATTAAATTTTATTCTTTAATGCCCTATATTTTGTTTTTTCATTTATCAATTTAAATACTTTTGTTCAAATTTCTCCAACAATGCATGAAGTTCTTCATGTTTTCCTACACCAACAACTTCTTCTTCATGTTGTTCAAACTTTTCCAGCAGTTCCATTTGTATTTCTTCGGGCAATCGTTGGTCACCCATCATGAATAAGATGTTGTTTTCTTTTTCAATATGATTTTTCATTAAAGTGACGTATGAAGAAGCTGCCTTTGCAAAAGTCTGCGTATCGGCACTTTCTCCAGATACACTTTCTTTCATTTGCCGGATATTGTTTCTACCTTGTTCATGTTCAATGAGCATAGCTCCGATAGGTCCGTCTGCCTTATGAATACCTGCTTTCTCAAGCGCGGGGAAGTAATATATTTCCTCTTTCCCGTGGTGGCATTTATCAGCGAATACGATAAGAAAATTGACTATTTCTTTTAGATTATTAACATCTATATTCACATTATGTTGGATAGTAGATGCCATTTTCCCTAATATATTCAGAGCTACTTTAATTAGTTCATGTTCATGTCTTAAATCTTCACTTGCTTTCATATGATAATAATTATTTTATATGTTGTTGCATGGAACTCGCAAATAATCACAGCTCTTTGGTTTAAGCTGGCTTAAATACTCGTTTCATAATATTATTTTTTTATTTAGAATATTTTATCACTTCAACGGGACAAAGCTCAGCAGCTTCCTTAATCAATTCTGCGTATTCAAGGTAATTTACACCTTCGTTTACGTAAGCAATATCATCTACTCTAAACACTTCAGAGCATGTGCTTTCACACAAACCACAAGCAATACAACCTTCTTCCATCCATACTTTTGTAATATCCATAATATTTAAATTTATATTGTTTATTTTAGAAAACGTTATCCATTTTTTTCTTAATGTATAAAGAGGCAAAAACAGTTGTAGTTATGAAAAATAGCCCTGTAAGAATCCATGAGATATGAGACTCATGATTGCGACTATTCCCTTCGTGTCCTGCGGCATTTCCACTTACAGCACCTTCTGTGACATGTGCATCGCCATGCCCTTCATGTTCTTCTTCTCCTTCTGCAAATTTAAAAAACTGAACATAGGCTTCAATGTATTCCCGTCCGGCCTTTACATCATTCACATTGAAATTTTTCAACTGCATCACTTTGTTAAAACGTTCAGTCAACTCAGACCTGTTTTTTTCGGGTATCAAGCCATTCAGCGGAGACAGATTCCCTGCAGCAATTGCTTTATCAGCCGCTGCTATTTTAGGATCGATAGGTGATCCTATAGGTTTAACTCCTGTGAAAGGAACGCCTTCTCCTGCGCGGTGAATACGAACGAGAGTCTCGAAAAAAGATTTATCTGCAAGCTTTTCTGCATCGAGACTTAAAACTCTGACTTTCATCGTCTGGATAAAAGCATCTTTGATCTCTGCTTCATTGGCTTTCTGAATCCATTTAAGTACAATATTTACATTGTTTTTGCTGATTGCTTTTTTGGCATCCCCGATTAACGGACCTTCCATCGTGTCGCAGTGTGCAAACGCTGCATTGGTTGAAAGAATCATCATAAAGAAGACGAATAAGGGAAATAATATACTTAATCCTCTTCTCTGACTGTTTTTTGAGTTGTACATAACAACTTCCTTTTCATTTTTGTTCATAATAATATAATTTTAATTGATTAGTTTTTATAATTAAATCTTAATTTTTTGCTTCCTGAATTGGATATGTAATATAGGTAGAACCTTTGTTTGTTGAATATTAATACCCATGGCATTTCCCTGATTCCCAATCATTTTTTACCAACTCAGTATACGTTGTTTGTAATTTGTTTATTCTGCTAATTTTAATGCTTTTGGAAATAAAATATTATTTTCGAGATGTACATGTGTATGCAAATCGTCTTCAAATTGTTCCAACAACTTATACGTAACCCGATAGGTATTGCATCCGTCATCCGGTACAGAGTAACTTTTACTTAGCACGTTGATTTTGTCCATGGTACCGCCTATCAGTTCATGTTCATCCATCATGGGCGCAATTTGTGAATTTATAATTCTCTTAGCCTCTGAAGAATTTGTGCTTACAAGCTCTTTAATTGCCGGGAAAAATACGTTTTCTTCCTGATGTTGATGGATGGGTAGTTCCGTATTTATTAAAGCAAATAAATCAGCAATTTCTTTTAATTCCGGGTGATGAGCGCTGTGAACCTGAACAATTTTGTTGATATAGGCCATTAATTGAGGTAAAACGTTATACACTTTGTTATGATATTCATTTACAATGTAATCACACAAGAAATCCGGTTTCCAGTCTTTAAAATTGGACTGATGGCCAGCAGCCACCGCATCCAGGTTGTTTAATTTGTTCTCAAGTTCAGCAATATCCAGTTTCTTTTCTTTGGCGGCTTGTTCTAAACTTTGATTTCCACCACAGCAAAAATCAATTCCCTGTTGTTTAAAAATCTCTGCTGCCCTGTAATCGTCAGTGACAATATCACCGACTTTCATTTCTTTTAAGTTTTTCATATCTTTATGTTTTTAACCGTTTATTTCTTGTAAAATATCTTCAATATCAGAGATACAACTTCCGCAAACTGTACCAGCTGTAGTTTCTTCACCCACTTCATCTGCTGTTTATAACCCTTTTTCTTTGATTGTCTTAATAGTTTCACTTCTCATGATCGCGTTGCAATGGCAAATTTCAATATCTTCATCCATACTTGTAATTTTTATTTGTTTATACTACTTGTTCAATAATTTCGTTGGTTATATAAGAATTTAAATCTTTGTTCTTTTTTGTCTGGCAAAGGTATAGCCTCCGTCAACCAATAACTGTAACCAGGGTTACACTATAGTTAATTCGTTGAGATTTAACATTTTCTTATTGCCATTTATGTCAACAGATTGTTTAAACCTTAAATACTACACTACATAAAACAGCATTTTAATGGATGATACTAAATTAATCACCTGCCCACTGTTCAGAGGCATGAGCAAGGAAGAGCATGATGCTTTTCTGGAACGGAATGTAAATGAAGTAGTTAAATTCGAAAAAGGAGAGACTGTTGTACGTCAGGGTGATGTTATCAACGCAATGTATTTGTTGGTAAAAGGGGTTGTTCGAACTCAAATGATTACTGATGAAGGAAATGCGCTTGAAATTGATTTATTAGAAGCTGTAATACCACTTGCCCCGGCTTTTATATATGCAAATAATAATAAATATCCAGTAGATGTAATAGCGATGGAACCCTGCACATTCATGAAAATCTCAAAATCAGCATGGTTAAAGGAAATGGTATCTAACGAGAAACTATTGATTAACTTTTTAACCCTGAACTCGAATATGACTGTTTTTCTATCCCAAAAACTTCAGATGATCTCTCTCAAAAGTCTCAGGCATAAATTGTCGATATTCCTCTTGGAAAAAACCACTCCTGAAAAGAATTACTTTATACTAAAGCGTTCCAGAACTCAATTAGCTGAATATTTTGGAGTTCAACGTCCGTCATTAGCCCGGACAATAAAAGAACTTGAAGATGAAAGTATTATAACTTCTTCCGGTCGGGTTGTAACCGTGTTGGACAGAAATAAGTTAGGTAGAATCTAAATTGAAATTTTTCTAGTGTAACTTATGTTTTAATGGATATTGGGGAAAGTGAGGATACGGAGGAAACTGGATATTTTGAGTGTGATTTTCAATCGACCTTTTCTACGCACGGCAGTACTTGAATAAGTTTTCTACAAGTTTCTTGGCTACACTCATCAAAACTTAAACAAGTTCAGCTGTAGATAAACAGAATTGCAATTAATCAAATTGATGGATTCGGCCAAGAACGAAAAATGCCCATACGGGTGAATATCGGATTCTCAAAATGGTTACAACTTTTCTGGTAAATATCTGATTCCGGTTATGGATGACAAAGAAATGGCTTCGTCATGAAAGTAGGCAAACAAACGGATTGCAAACTGTGTTGGCAGACATTAATAGCTCCAATACTTCGCAAACAGGACGACGACAACTTCGATAGCAGATAACTGATTTTTGGCAATCAAAGGTCGATTTCAGCGATGGAGATTGCGGATGAATGAAGAGGAAGAAAAGAAAGAAAAGAAACAGCGAACGACTGTCAAAATGTTGAAAAGCCTCTGGCGATCGATAATTGAAGGATAGTCATGAATAAAAAACACACCCCATAACACCACCTAAACCACAGGCTGCCACTTAGGCGAAATACGCCTTCGTTCCGCCCGCGGTTTAGCTACCCGTTAGCCCTCATTTTAGAGCGCACATATTGAGGTAGTTGCAAATGTGAAGCTAACATCCAAGAGAAAGAAACAGCCTCAAGAGTGGTGCAATGATTAACAAAGAAATTTTGAGACTGCGGTTTCGACTGAGAATATCTAATTCCAAAACGGACAATTTCAAAGTGAGGTGAATTTGATTACAGATTGATAGATATCAATGATTTTTCAAGAAGCTGATCTTCAGGATGGATTATGGTGATTGGTAAACAATATTAGTGGTAGATCGCGTATGAAAAAAAGTATTGCATTTTTTTTAGTGTTTATTGTGGTGGTTTCATGTACAAAATCAGCGAAGCCATATGGAACTGATGGAGTATCTCTTGATAGACTGATGGTTGCAAAAGCTGAGTTTGATTCGAAAGAATCTCAGAGACAGCCAAACCCCGAACCTGCGTATACAGATGTCTCAGATGATTATAAAGTCGATTCAATAGTTAATGATTCTGATGCATTAGTTGTAAAAAAGAGATCAGTCGTATTTGCATTTTACTCAGAAAGCGAGATAAGAAAGAAGTTTACATTAAATAAAGACTCACAAGTAGTGGGCGATCTTTATGATGATATCTATTACCATACTTTGGAGATAGCTGATTTTCTTGATATAAAAAAGAAAGAGCATGTCATTATTGAAAGTGAAAAGAAGTACATTAAGTTTATCATGGCAGATAAATCAAGCATAATAATCAATAGGCATAAGGCTGTTGATAAAATATTTTTCTTCGACCCAAAGGGCAAGATAATTCAATCTGATATTTGGGTTTTTGTCATTGGAGAATATAAAAGATTTTAAAAAAAACGAGGGCTAACACCAGCTAAGCCACAGGCTGCCACTCAGGCGAATACGCCTTCGTTCCGCCCGCGCCCTAGCTACCCGTTAGCCCTAATCGTGAAACCCGTTTCTTTAGTTTCCTGCAATTGTTTGATAAAGAGAAAGATAATGCGGTCATGTATAGTACTCCCGTTTTTTCAGACCACCGGGGTTCGTTTCTTAATTTAGTTCGTATCCATTGTAAACCACTCTTTGTGTCTGAGTCGGGTTC
>Ga0209125_1001555_pt1 | contig 20783 bp, 17 predicted proteins | sample BarGraIncub1131A_FD_184503 | JGI IMG/M metagenome (GOLD analysis project Ga0209125, IMG submission 184503) | Arctic peat soil microbial communities from Barrow, Alaska - Barrow Graham LP Incubations 11-31A (SPAdes) (version 2) | ecosystem: Environmental > Terrestrial > Soil > Wetlands > Peat...
CACGACCTGCTACCAGTGGTATTAGCTCCATGGCATCTCCCTTCGAATAAGAAGTTGCCGTGGGATTATATCGCAGGTGGCTCTAACCGACTACCCCACTAGATTCTTTAGTGGTACTCAGTTGGAGGTCTTTTATCAGGAAGCTTCAAGGGCGCTCACTCGGAAAGGGCAGGGGATGGAGTAAGGGGGCGCAACCTTCCAATGGTATCCTCCGATCAGGCCATCCCTCCATTTTGGGGTGTTGACCGGTTCAGGAACTGGTGATCTATGAATTGCCTTGCTAATATCTTTCATGTGCACAGACTGAATGTTCAGTTTGGGTAGATCACCGGTTCACGCGCGCGCGTGAACCGGTCAATAACGAGTTAGTTGCAGGAACAATCATGAATATACAAAATGATCATCAGTATAAGAATTACATTAAGTTTCATCTTACGAAGCTCCGAAATCAAGCTCAGTATCGGCTGGAGGAGATTTTAGAAGCTGATTTACCAGAAGGTGCTACCGCGTGTTTGCTTGAAGCTCAACCTACTCGCTTGTGGTCAAAATCTCAGGTCATAATCCGATATATCAACAATCTCCCCAATTGGAATGAAGTGTCAGATCGTGCAGACTTCTTCATCTCGGAATCCTTGGATATTCTTCCTGCTTTTTCAGAAGCAGAAGAAGACAACCTTGATGAATTGGGATTAGATACCGTCACCCTTGAGATGGAAGCCGTAATAGAGTGGTTGTATGGCTTATTTCACCCGATGAAATCCAATTACCCAGACAGAATAATTTGGGGTGGAATGCACGATGAAAAAAGAATTTTGAATTTTTCGTCAGGTAACTGGGAGCAGTAAGGCAAAGCAACTAACCATCGGGTGGTGCGGTGAAACCCGCACACCCTCAGCCCCGTGTGCGCCTGGCATGGCGCGTGTCGCGAAAGCGACATACGATCAACTGTGGTGGTTGATCGTTGACTTGGAGGTGAAAGTCCTCTACGGACCCTGATGGTGGGAACCGTTAGCCGAGCGGCAAGGGTGTCCGGGGCGACCCGGAATCTGAAGGAAGCCGAAGGCAAAATCCTGGCCCGACGAACAGGAATCGCATATAAGGCTGTCATATCCGGGCGAGAAGGCACGTATCTTCAAAGTCCTATAACCATCCAGAGGGTATGGCTGTAGATGCGGCGGGTGTATGGGAGGAAGGTCACGCGAATTACCCAGGGAGGTCTGTCGTCCCGCACTGGGCGAAATCCGGTGCAGGGGAGCTGAAAAGCAGTTCCCTTATGTTCGGCAGAAGTCAGCAGAAGCCATAGTAGTCGTTTTGACCAAACGATGAAGGGTGGAACAGGAAACGACGGAAAGGAGCCCGGAATTTCGATGATGACAGGAGCAGCAGGAGGTCGGGCTGAGATGCCCGGTGCCCTATCGGAGTTGAGCGGTCGGAAACCGCAGTTAGCCGGTAATGGTGCGGCAAACATAAGTTTGCGATTTGGTTGCGATTTGGGGTCGGACCGAAAGCGCCGGTAAAAGCCGGCGAAGGGTAAAGGGTGAAAGTCCCTACATAGTAAAGGCTAGCGACCAACTATGACCCCGAGTCTTGCGTCGGCCCATCGTGAGGTGGGCGGCGAAGCGTAGACAGGGGGCATGCAGGCATGGCAATTGAGCTCCGAAATCACCTAATCCAGGTGCCGACCTAGTGGTCCGACGGGGAAGGCAATATAGTACGTCGCGATAACGCGAGTGGCGTGCTGACCTGCGGAGTCTAAGACCCATTGCATGTACGCAAACTCTTTGCACGGAAACCGGGAGATCCCATGAACGACCGATTGTCATCCGCAATCGGTCCGGTCGAGGAAGGCCAGTGGCCACAATCTCGATATGTACGTGATTGGGAAGTCGGACTGAGGCATATTATCTGTGAAGCGAGCGAACAATGGTGCACAACCTGAAAATTGATGGCCAACCACCTGCGGAGTTCGTGGAGAAAAGGCCGAAGGCCGAGGGGAACTCTGGACAGACGACCGTGATCGACACGCAGGGGTCGAATGAAGCGTCGAGCGCCTTGTCCAGGGTACGGGAAGCAGCGAAACGAGACTCTAAACTTCAGTTCTCTAATTTGCTTCATCACGTAACCATCGATCTGCTGCGGGAATCCTATCTGGCACTCAATCGCCAGGCGGTAACCGGAATAGACGGTGTGACATGGCAGGAGTATGGCAAGGAACTCGAAGAGCGCCTTCCCGATCTCCATGATCGAGTGCAGAGTGAACGTTACCAAGTCAAGCCAAGCAAGAGGATCTGGATACTCAAGTCCGACGGGCAACAGCGACCCATTGGTATAACGGCACTCGAAGACAAGATCGTCCAACAAGCGTTGTCTACAGTTCTCCAGCAAATCTACGAGGAGGATTTTATCGGCTTTAGCTACGGCTCACGGCCGGGCCGAAGTCAGCACAACGCACTGGATGCAATATACGTGGCGATCACGAAAAAGAAAGTGAACTGGATTTTAGACGCGGATATAAGCAAATTTTACGATTCACTCGATCATGAGTGGTTGATGAAATTTGTCGGACACCGCGTCACCGATCCTAGGATGTTACGACTGCTTCGCAAGTTTCTACGAGCCGGAGTATCCGAGGATGGAGAGTGGTCCAAGACAGTGGTGGGGACACCACAGGGAGCGGTAATATCGTCGCTGTTAGCGAACGTGTTTCTGCACTACGCCTTGGATCTATGGGTGAAGCAGTGGCGCAGTCGTTGCGCACGCGGTGAAGTGTACTGTGTGCGGTATTCGGACGACTTCGTCATGGGCTTTCAGTACCGATCAGATTCGGAGCAATTCCAGACCGAACTGAAGGAGCGTTTGGAAAAGTTCAACCTGGAAATGCACGAGGGTAAGACCAAGCTTATTGAATTCGGGCGGTTTGCCATCAGCAACCGCAAGAAGTATGAAGAAGGGAAGCCGGAGACATTCGACTTCCTTGGATTCACACACATCTGTTCGAAGAAAAAGAACGGCCGCTTCACGATATACCGCAAGACCATAACCAAACGACTCCGGGACAAAATCAAAAAGGTCCGGGAAACACTGCTTCGAGAAAGGCACCGACCCGTATCGGAGCATGGCGCGTGGTTAAGAGCGGTTATGCAAGGACACTTCAATTACTACGGAGTCCCTGGCAATCGAAAAGCGCTGGACACCTTTCGGAAACAAATTCAGTTTAGCTGGCTGCATGCCTTGCGTAGCCGAAGTCAAAAGGCCCTAACTCTCACATGGGAGCGCATGAAAAGGCTGATCAGAACCTGGTTACCGACCGCGAAGGTAACACACCCATATCCGTCTCAACGCCTCCGCGTCTGACCCAAGGCAGGAGCCGTATGCGGTAGCACCGCACGTACGGATCTGTACGGGGGGTGCCGGGTAACCGGTATCCCTACCGTGTCAAATCAACCGGCTGAAATAATTGATAAATACTTCCAAATAAGCCCTGTTTTCGTCCTTAAACGCATGTTTTTACCGGCAAAAAGAGGCTGATAAGCAATGGCGCGTGCGAACCGACATCATATTCTCGGGCAGGTGTGGCGCATTACCCACGGATGCCACAAAACAGGCCAGGGGGACTGTTTTTTTGATGTTGCATGGAGGATGCATATTAGATACAGGCCAACCCCTCCCCCGCCTCCCCTTATCAGGGGAGGAGCTTGTACCCATAAGCCGGCGGCGGTGCGGTTTTGTCTACCTGTTTCCCCCCTTTTCAGAAGCTTGTGTACCCTTCGGCAAAGGCAGGCATGACCTGTCTGTCTTCCCACCTGATAAGGGGGGATCGAGGGGGGGTAGCTTTCCATCTCCTCAAGAGTTCTTCCCTACCCTAAATCGGAAAAAATATTGGGGACGCGAAAAAATGACTCCGGATGCTGAAGCTGAAATACGCGACACTATCGGCCGGTTATGGGGGGAGGCATGAAAACCAACCCCCCTCAATCCCCCCTTGTCAGGGGGGAGGTGGAGTCACAGGAAAAGTCGCAGGCTGAGTCACCCTCCCTAGATAAGGTGAGGGTCGGGGAGGTAAAGTCACAGACTGAGGCTCCCTCCCCTGATAAGGGGAGGGCCGGGGAGGGGTTCCTACCCTACAACAAAGGCCACACCACTTTGGCCCGTAAAAATAGAAAAAATCCCACCCCCGCCGAAAACAAAATCTGGAACGACGTCCTGCGCATGAGGCAGTTTGCGAGTCACAAATTTCTCCGGCAAAAGCCGATTGGTAATTACATTGTTGATTTTTACTGTTCCGAACTCCGCCTCGTGATTGAAATCGATGGTGATGGCCATGCCGGGAATGTCGAATATGACACCGAGCGGACCCATGTATTGAACGCGCTGGGTCTTTACGTGGTCCGATACACGAATGGCGAGGTTTTGCATAATATTCAGGGCGTATATGATGATTTAAACAGAATTATCGGTGGGAGAAGGCCTGATTGACATTGCTTGAACCATTGCTTGCTCACGATTGCTATAAACACGGCCAAGGCATATTTCCGCGACCCTGAACCGCGTGTCTCCCGCCGATAGCCAGCACCCGAACCCGACCCTTTCCCGGAGCAGCGGGGGGGATAATGCCCTTGCCTATCTTTTCTCCCTGTGCTATACAAGTGTGCTGTTAAAAATTCGCACGCCACCTTCTTACTGCCGGTGGTGCCCGCTTCCCGCGGGTTCCGGCAGCCTTGGTGGCGGAGGGAAAAAACCAAAGGAGAATTACCCATGTCGAACATCACCATGAAGGAACTGCTGGAAGCGGGTGTCCATTTCGGCCACCAGACCAAGAGATGGAACCCGAAGATGAAGCCGTACATTTTCGGCGCACGTAACGGGATCTACATCATCGACCTGCAGAAGACCGTCAGGCTCTTCAAGGGCGCTTACAGTTTCGTAACCGAGGCCGCGCAGGCTGGCGAGACGGTTCTTTTCGTCGGCACCAAGAAGCAGGCCCAGGATTCCGTCGCCGAAGAGGCGCAGCGCTGCAACATGTTCTACGTAAACGATCGCTGGTTGGGCGGCATGCTCACCAACTTCGCCACCGTGAAGCAGAGCATCGACCGTTTGAAGAAACTGGACGCCATGGTCGCCGACGGCACCATCGAGGCTTACACCAAGAAAGAGCAGCTGAAACTCGCTAAGGATCGTGAGAAGCTGGAAAGAACCCTGGGCGGCATCAAGGGGATGGGCAAGGTTCCGGGCGTGCTGTTCGTCGTCGACCCGAAGAACGAGGAAATCGCGGTCAGCGAGGCCAAGAAGCTCGGCATCCCGGTGGTCGCCATCGTCGACACCAATTGCGACCCGGACGACATCAACTACGTCATCCCGGGCAACGACGACGCCATCCGCGCCATCAGACTCCTGACCAGCAAAATGGCTGACGCGGTGCTTGACGGAGTTCAGGCGAGAAACGCACGTCTGCAGACCGGTTCCGAGGAAGAGTTCTCCGCCGAAGGCGAAGAGATCGCGGAAGAGGCGGCAGTCGAGACCCCGGCCGAAGCACCTGCCGAGGCACCCGTCGAGGCCTAATCATCGGCTTTTCCGGGCAGCTACCGAATAAACTTATGGCCCCCCGCTCCACTGCGGGGGCGCCTTTCGGAGGATAATTATGAGCGTTACAGCGGCACAGGTAAGCGAACTGAGAAAAGTAACCGGCGCGGGACTGATGGATTGCAAAAGGGCCCTGACCGAAACCGGCGGCGATCAGGAGAAGGCGATCGACTACCTCCGTACCAAGGGGCTGGCCGCCGCTTCCAAGAAATCGGGACGGGTGGCAACCGAAGGCGCCGTCGGTTCCTACATTCACGCGGGCGGCAAGATCGGCGTCCTGGTGGAAGTGAACTGCGAGACCGACTTCGTGGCTAAAAACGAGCGCTTCCAGAGCTTCGTCAGGGACATCGGCATGCACATCGCCGCCGCTAACCCCCTGTACGTGCGCCGCGAGGAAGTGCCGGTCGAACTGCTGGATCGCGAGAAGGAAATCTATCGCGCCAAGGCGAAGGAGAGCGGCAAGCCGGACGCCATCATCGAGAAGATCATCGATGGGCAGATCAACAAGTTCTACGCAGACATCTGCCTCCTGGAGCAGCCCTACGTGAAGGACCCGGACAAGACGGTCCAGATCTTCCTGAACGAGACCATCTCCGCCATCGGCGAGAACATGAGCATACGCCGCTTCGCGAAGTTCGTCCTCGGCGAGGGGCTCGCCAAGAAGGAGTGCGATTTCGCGGCAGAGGTCGCCGCTGCGGTCGGCGCGTAACACGTCCCACGGGAGCCGGCCATGCGAATGGGCGGCTCTTTTTTTTAGTTCAAAGTTCTAGGTTCAAAGTTCTAAGTTACAACCTTGAACTCCGAACTTCCGTTAAAAGAGCAAGGTGACCACGATGGCAAAACCCTACTACAAAAGAGTACTTCTGAAACTCTCCGGCGAGGCCCTCGGGGGCGAGCAGGGGTACGGCATTGACCCGATCACCATCACCACCATAGCCCGCGAGGTGAAACGGGTGGTGGAACTCGGCGTGCAGCTTTCGATCGTCATCGGCGGCGGCAACATCTTCCGCGGCCTGGCCGCCTCCTCCAAGGGGATGGACCGGGCGAGCGCCGACTACATGGGGATGCTCGCCACCATGATCAACTCGTTGGCACTCCAGGATGCCCTGGAGAAGGTCGGCGTGGACACCCGGGTCCAGTCCGCCATCGCCATGGCCGAGGTCGCCGAGCCCTACATCCGCCGGCGCGCCATCAGGCACCTGGAGAAGGGGCGGGTGGTGATCTTCGGCGCGGGGACCGGCAACCCGTATTTCACCACGGACACGGCCGCGAGCCTGCGGGCCATGGAGATCGGCGCCGATGTCATCCTGAAGGGGACCAAGGTGGACGGCGTCTATTCTGCCGACCCGAACCTGGACCCGACGGCCACCAAGTTCGAGACCCTTGATTACCTCGAAGTGCTGAGGAAGGGGCTCCAGGTGATGGACGCCACCGCTATCTCGCTCTGCATGGACAACAGCCTCCCGATCATCGTCTTCGACGTGACGACCGACGGAAACATCGTCCGGGTCGTCTGCGGGGACCAGATCGGCACCATCGTGAAAGGAGCATAGCATGATAAAAGATGTCATCGCCAACATGAACATCTACATGGACAAGTCCATCGAGGCACTCAGGAAAGAGTACCAGCGGGTGCGCACCGGCCGTGCCAGCACCTCGCTTCTGGATGAGGTGAAGGTGGATTTTTACGGTTCCATCTCCCCGATCAGCCAGGTGGCGACCCTTTCCGTCCCGGAGGCGCGCACCATCAACATCCAGCCCTGGGACCCGAAGATGATCCAGGTGATCGAGAAGGCTATCATGAACGCCAACCTTGGGCTTACCCCGGCCAACGACGGCAAGGTGATCCGTCTCAACCTGCCGCCGCTTACCGAGGAGAGGCGCAAGGATATCGTGAAACAATTGAAGCGCGATGCCGAGGAAGCCAAGGTGGCCCTCAGGAACATCCGCCGCGACGCCATCGACGCCCTGAAGAAGCTGGAGAAGGACAAGCAGATCTCCGAGGACGAGCTGAAGCGTGCCGAAAAGGAAGTCCAGGATTTCACCAACAGCCATGTCGCGAAGATCGACGAGGTGCAGCTCCATAAGGAAAAAGAGGTCATGGAGGTCTGAACCGTTCCGTCGCGCGGGGGGGATTTCCCTCCCCGCAGCTTCGCCGCGCGGATGACGGATCCCGTTCTCGCGCAACCCCCCGGCTCCACGGGGATTTTTTGTTTTTAGGGTGGATATGGATACGTTAAAACCGGGAAACCTCCCGGCGCACCTCGCCGTCATCATGGACGGCAACGGGCGCTGGGCCAAGCAGCGGATGCTGCGCCGGATCGTCGGCCACCAGAAGGGGGTGGAGACCGTCCGGGTCATCGTGGAGGAGTGCTCGCGTCTGGGTATCCGCTACCTCACGCTGTTCGCCTTCTCCGCTGAGAACTGGCTGCGTCCCAAGACCGAGGTGAAGGCGCTGATGGCGCTTTTGAAGCAGTACATCCGGGGCGAGATCGCGCGGATGACCCAGAACAACATCCGCTTCAACGTGATCGGCAAGCGCTCCGACCTCCCGGCTGACGTCAATCGCGAGATCGACTCCGCCATCGAGCGGACCGCCGGAAACTCCGGCATGCTGCTCACCCTCGCCCTCTCCTACGGCGCCAGGCAGGAGATCGTCTCGGCTGCCAAACAGTTGGCCCTCGAGGTGGCCGCCGGCCGGCTCGACCCCGAAACCATCGACGAGCGGCTCTTTAACGAAAGCCTGTACACTTCGGAGATCCCGGATCCGGACCTACTGATCCGGACCAGCGGAGAGATGCGCATCAGCAATTTCCTGCTTTGGCAGCTGGCGTACACGGAGCTCTACTTCACCGAGGTCAACTGGCCCGATTTCGACAGGGATGAACTGGCCCGGGCCTTTCGCGACTATCAGTCCAGGGAGCGCAGGTTCGGCATGACCAGCGACCAGCTCCGCAAGGAAGGGGAGTAGGCCACACCCCGGCGCGGGAGCTGGTTCGCTCACAGGAGTGCGATATCAAACGTTTACTAACCGCGGCGGTGCTGCTGCCGCTGATCATACTGTTCACCTGGAAGGCATCGCCCTTCCAGTTCTCCCTGCTGGTCTTTCTGGTGACCCTGGGCGGGCTTGATGAATTCTATCGGATGGCGCTCCCCTCCAGGCGGGGCGAGGGGCGACTTGCCGCCCTATCCGGGGCACTGGCCCTGTTCACCCTGTTCGCCGGGAACGCCCTGTATCCGCTCCTGGCGCTCACCCTCCTCGTGCTTGTTTTCTGTCTGATCGCCCTGTTCAGGCTTAAGGAAATCCATCAGGCGGCGGGGGAGGTCGCCCTGGTCCTGATGGGGTTTCTCTACGTTCCGCTGCTCCTTTCGCACCTGGTCATGCTCCGGCTGCTGCCGCACGGAATACCCTGGCTCTTCCTGGTCATGGTCATCGTCATGGCCGGCGACAGCGCCGCCTACTACGTCGGCTCCTCCTTCGGCAAGACCAAGCTCTATCCGGCGGTAAGCCCGAAGAAGAGCGTCGAGGGGTCGCTGGGCGGCCTGGTAGGGAGCCTGGTCGGGGCTTTCGTTGCCAAGGGGCTTTTTTTCCCCGAACTGTCCATCCTCGATTGCATCGCGACGGCACTTTTGCTCGGAGTCGTCGGTCAGCTGGGTGACCTGTTCGAATCGCTCATCAAGAGGAGTTGCGGCGTGAAGGACTCCGGCACGCTCCTCCCCGGACATGGAGGGATCCTGGACCGGGTGGACAGCATCCTGTTCGCCGGTCCCGTGGCCTTCTACTACGCCTACTTCCTGTTGCCCTGAACGAATACGTAGAACGTAGAACGTAGAACGTAGAACGTAGAACGTAGAACGTAGAACGTAGAACGTAGAACGTAGAACGTAGAACGTCTTTGGCCTTTTCCCTAGCGAGGTATTATGAAAAAACTCACCATACTCGGTTCCACCGGCTCCATCGGGGTAAGCACCCTTGAGGTAGTCGCGGCCCAGCCCGACCTGTTCCGGGTGGTGGCGCTCACCGCCGGCGCCAACCTGGAACTGTTGAAAAGCCAGATCGAGACCTTTTCGCCCGATATCGTTTCGGTCCTGAGCGAGGAAAACGCCCTCGCCCTGGATCGGATGCTCACCGGGAAGAAACCGGAGATACTGCACGGCGTGGAGGGGATGATCGCGGCCGCGACCGCCTCCGAGACCACCATGGTTGTCGCGGCAATCGTCGGCGCGGCGGGCCTGGTGCCGACCGCGGCCGCTGTCATGGCGGGCAAGGACGTGGCTCTCGCCAACAAGGAGACCCTGGTGACCGCCGGCCACCTGATCATGGAAATGGTGCGCGAGAGGGGCGTGAAGCTCTACCCGGTCGACAGCGAGCACTGCGCGGTGTTCCAGTCCATGGTGGGTCACCGCAACCAGGACATCTCCCGGGTGATCCTGACCGCCTCCGGCGGCCCCTTTTTGAACTGGTCCCGGGAGCGGCTGGAGAGCGCCACCGTGATCGACGCCCTGAACCACCCGAACTGGAGCATGGGGAGAAAGATCACCGTCGATTCCGCCACCATGATGAACAAGGGTCTCGAGGTGATCGAGGCGCGCTGGCTCTTCGACATCCCGGTTGACCGCATCGCGGTGAACATCCACCCGCAGAGCATCGTCCACTCCATGGTGGAGTACCTGGACGGCGGTGTCATGGCGCAGCTCGGGGTGCCGGACATGAAGGGACCGATCGCCTACGCCCTGACCTATCCGGCCCGGGTCCCGTCCGGGGTGAAGCCGCTCGACCTCACCACCCTCTCCGGGCTTACCTTCTTCAATCCGGACACGGACCGTTTCCCCGCCCTGAAGCTCGCCTACCGGGCGGCCCAGGCGGGCGAGAGCATGCCCGCCGTGATGAATGCCGCCAACGAGGTCGCCGTCGAGGCGTTTCTGGGGGGGAGAATCGGTTTCATGGCGATCGCGGAATCGATCGAGCGGGTCATGGATCTGCACGCCCCCCACGCTCTGCGCTCCATTGAGGAAGTCCTGGAAGCGGATCTCTGGGGGAGAAGGACAGCACGGGAGATCCTCCGGGTTGTCGACCCTCCGGTATCCAGAGGGTAGCCATCCTGGTTCCATGCGCGTGGGGGTGGTAACGCCGGCGCGGATGAGGTAGTATGAAGCGACCGTGGTCCCGGTCGCCGGGAAATCACCACGAACTGCCGGCCGGCACGCTTAAGGAGAGGGTAGATTTATGAGCATACTGTTCGCGATCATCGCACTCGGGGCACTGATATTCATCCACGAACTGGGGCATTTCATCTTCGCCAAGGCCTTCGGAGTTGGGGTCGAGAAATTTTCCCTCGGTTTTGGCCCCAAGATATTCGGCAAGAAGGTGGGGGAGACGGAGTACCTGCTCTCCGCCCTTCCGCTGGGCGGCTACGTGAAGATGGTAGGGGAGGGCGAGGACGCCGAGGACACCGAACTGGCCGAGGTGGACCGGAGCCGATCCTTCGCGGACAAGTCTCCCCTGCAGAGGATCGGCATCGTCGCGGCGGGGCCGGTGTTCAACCTCCTTTTCGCTTATGTCATCTTCATCGTCATCTTTCTGGTCGGGGTTCCGACGGTCACCACCAAGGTGGGCGACGTGGTGGCCGGAAAGCCCGCCGCCCGTGCCGGGATGCTGAAGGGCGACCAGATCACGGCGGTGAACGGCAAGCCGGTTAAACGCTGGGAGGATTTCGCCAAGATCATCCAGGAGGGGAAGCTCGCGCCCCTGGAGCTCGAGGTGCAGCGCGCCAAGGTGTCCCTGAAGTTCACCATGGTTCCCGAGAGCAGGACCGCGAAGAATCTCCTGGGCGACTCCGTCACCCAGCCGATCGTCGGCGTGGTTGCCGCGGGGGACACCTATATTGAGAATTTCCCCCCGGGCGAGGCGATTGTCAGGGGAAGCGCCCAGTGCTGGAGCGTCATCAAGCTGACCGTGCTCTCGCTGGTCCGCCTGGTTGAGCGAGCCATCCCCCTGGACACCATAGGCGGTCCCATCATGATCGTGAAGATGGCCGGCCAGCAGGCGGCGGCGGGTGGCGTGAACTTCCTCGCCTTCGTGGCGCTCTTGTCGGTGAACCTTGGGGTGCTTAACCTCCTTCCGGTGCCGATTCTGGACGGCGGGCATCTCGCCTTTACCCTGATCGAGCTTCTCATCGGGAGGCCGATCAGCAAGCGGGCCCGGGAAATCGCCCAGCAGGTCGGCCTGGTGCTCCTGGTCAGCCTCATGCTGCTCGCCTTCTACAACGACATCGCCCGCATGCTCACGGGGAAGGTGTGAAGAAGCAATTGACAATTGACAATTGACAACGAAAACCGGAAACCGGATGCTTTCTTGAAAATACTTACCATCGATACCTCGGGCAGCTGCTCGTCCGTCGCCTTGAGCGCTGGGACTGCCCTGCTTGGGGAATACATCCTCGGCGAGGACCGCTGCTGCTCCGGGAGACTGCTGGATGCGGTTTCCAAGCTGCTCGCGGCCGCGGCGCTTGCTCCCGCCGATCTCGACGCGCTGGCCGTCACGCTTGGACCCGGCTCCTTCACGGGAGTCCGGGTCGGCATCGCCACGGTGAAGGGACTAGCCTTCGCCACGGGTAAACCGGCGCTGGGCTTTTCCTCCCTCGCCATGCTCGCCATGAACCTCCCTTTCTGTTCGGCCCAGGTCGCGCCGATGTTCGACGCCCGGAAAAACGAGGTTTACGCGGGACTCTACCGCTGCGGCGCGCTCCCGGAACCGGTCTGCGCGAACGCCGTCCTCCCGCCTGAGCAGTTCCTGGCCTCCATCGACCGCCCGACGCTGTTTCTGGGGGATGGGGCCGTCCGTTACCGCGACCTGATCCGCTCCACCTTGGGGGATCTCGCGCTCTTTCCCCCCTGGCACACCAACCTCCCCCGGGCCGGCGCGGGCGCCGTTATCGCCCTCGACGCCGCGCTGAACGGGCGCTTCACACCGCTGGCCCTGCTGAACCCCACCTACCTGCGCGCCTCCGAGGCGGAACTGGCAAAACGCCGCCGGGAAACTGTTTAACGCTGTTTTACTAGCTGTTGACAGTTTCGTCTTAATGTATTATGTTTGCCCTTCATCTTTTTTTCGATAACCTGCCTTAAATACAATGCATTTTACTCATACCAACTACCGGTTTGCCGGCCTCAAACAGGGCTGGGCCGATGCTAAGGGGACCATATGCGCAGCGATACCATCACCCAGGGGTTGGAGCGTACGCCACACCGGGCGCTCTTGAAAGGAACCGGCCTGCCGCAAAGCGAAATGGGCAAGCCCTTTATCGGGATCGCCACCAGCTTCACGGACCTGATACCGGGTCACGTCGGCATGAGGGACCTGGAGCGCTTCATCGAGAAGGGTGTCCACACCGGCGGCGGCTACTCCTTCTTCTTCGGTATTCCCGGGGTCTGCGACGGCATCTCCATGGGACACAAGGGGATGCACTATTCGCTCCCCACCCGCGAGCTGATCGCGGACATGGTGGAGTCCGTGGCCGAGGCGCACCGCCTGGACGGCCTGGTGCTCCTCACCAACTGCGACAAGATCACCCCTGGTATGCTGATGGCCGCGGCGCGTCTTGACATCCCCTGCATCGTCGTCACCGCCGGTCCCATGATGAGCGGCCGGGGCGACAAGGGGCGCCGCTACTCCTTCGTCACCGACACCTTCGAGGCGATGGCACGCTACAAGGCCGGCGTCATCGACGACAAGGAACTCGCCCGTTGTGAGGAGAACGCCTGCCCCGGCATGGGCTCCTGCCAGGGGCTCTTCACCGCGAACACCATGGCGATCCTGACCGAGACCCTCGGCATGAGTCTGCCGCGCTGCGGCACCGCGCTCGCCGTCTCGGCGCTGAAGCGGCGCATCGCCTTCGCCTCCGGCGAGCGGATCGTCGACATGGTGCACCAGAACATCACGCCGCGCTCCATCATGACCCGCGCGGCATTCGAAAACGCCATCAGGGTCGACCTCGCCCTGGGTGGCTCCTCCAACACGGTGCTGCACCTTTTGGCCATCGCCAACGAGGCCGAGGTGGAACTGCCCCTGGCGACCTTCGACATCCTCTCCAAGTCGACCCCGCAGATAGCCTCCATGAACCCGGCCGGCGAGCATTTCATGGAAGACCTCGACGCGGCGGGGGGCGTTGCCGGCGTCCTGAAGCAGCTCGGAGACAAGATAAACGACTGCCCGACCGTCTTTGGCCTCACCACCCACCAGCTCGCGGCCTCCCTGGAAGGGGTGGACGAGAGCGTCATCCATCCGCTTTCCAACCCGGTGAAGAAGGAAGGGGGGATCGCTGTCCTGTTCGGCAACATAGCACCCCTGGGAGCAGTGGTGAAGCAGTCCGGCGTCTCCGACGCCATGATGAAATTCACCGGTACTGCGCGCTGCTTCGATTCCGAAGAGCGTGCCATGGCTGCCATGATGGGTGGAGTAGTCAAGGGGGGCGACGTGGTGGTGATCCGCTACGAAGGTCCCAAGGGTGGTCCCGGCATGCGCGAGATGCTGGCGCCGACCGCAGCACTCATGGGGCTTGGCCTGGGGGATTCGGTGGCGCTCATCACGGATGGACGCTTCTCGGGAGGGACCCGCGGTCCCTGCATCGGGCATATTTCGCCAGAGGCGGCGGTGGGCGGTCCCATAGCTCTCGTCGAGGACGGCGACGCGATCGAGCTCGACATCCCCTCCCGGTCGCTGAAGCTCCTGGTGAGCGAGGAGGTGCTCGCCGAGCGGCGCAACCGCTGGGTGGCGCCCGAGCCGAAGATCAAGAAGGGGTGGCTGGCGCGTTACGCGAAGCTGGTCACCTCAGCACACACCGGTGCGATTCTTACGGCGGACTAAGTACAGAAGTTAAAACCTGAAAGTCGGAAAATGGTACTCCCACTTTACAAAGGGGGGAGAATGTGGCCCTTTACAAAAGGGTGAAAATGAGCCCCTTTACAAAAGGGGACACTGAGCGGTTTTTTCTTCTTGGGGGGAATCATGAAAATGAACGGTGCGCGCATACTTTTGGAGTGTCTGAAACTTGAAGGGGTCGACACCATCTTCGGCTATCCCGGGGGGACCGTCATCAATCTTTACGACGAGCTCTTCTCCTTCAAGGCGATCAGGCACATTCTGCCACGCCACGAACAGGCCGGGGTCCACGCGGCGGACGGCTTCGCTCGGGCGACGGGAAAGGTGGGGGTGGCTATAGCCACCTCGGGCCCGGGGGCCACCAATACCATCACCGGCATCGCCACCGCCTACATGGATTCCATCCCGATGGTCATCATCACCGGCCAGGTTCCGACAGCACTCATCGGCAACGACGCCTTCCAGGAGGCGGACATCATCGGCATCACCCGCCCCTGCACCAAGCACAACTTCCTGGTGAAGGACGTCAAGGACCTGGCGCTCATCATGAAAAAGGCCTTCTACATCGCGCGCACCGGGCGGCCGGGGCCGGTCCTGGTCGATCTCCCCAAGGACGTGCAGATGGCGACGGCCGAGTTCAAGTACCCGGACAGCGTCGAGATCCGCGGCTACAAGCCGACCGTCGAGGGGCATCCCAAGCAGGTGGAGAAGGCGGTCGCCATGATCATGCAGGCGAAGAAGCCGGTGATCTACGTCGGCGGCGGCGCCATCCTCGGCAACGCCGCTTTGGAGCTGACCGCGCTCGCCAAGCGTCTCGGCATCCCGGTGACCACCACCCTCATGGGGCTCGGTTCCTACCCCGAGGACGACACCCTTTCGCTGGGGCTCCTCGGCATGCACGGCACCTACTACGCCAACATGGCGGTTTCCAACTGCGACGTGCTGATCGCCGTCGCCGCCAGGTTCGATGACCGGGTGACCGGAAAGATCGCCTCCTTCGCGCCGCACGCGAAGATCGTGCATATCGACGTCGACCCGACCTCCATCAAGAAGAACGTCCGCGTGGACCTCCCGATCGTGGGCGACGTCCGCGAGGTGCTGCTGCAGATGCTGAAGATGACCGAGGAGCAGGGCGCCCAAACCGACGCGTTCCGGGCGGCGATCGCCCCTTGGATCGCCGAGATCGACGGCTGGAAGGCGAAGCATCCGATGACCTACACCCAGTCCACCACGGTGATCAAGCCGCAGTATGTGATTCAGCGGCTGCGCGCCCTTTCCGATCCGGACGCAATCGTGGCGACGGACGTGGGGCAGCACCAGATGTGGACCGCCCAGTTCTTCGGCTTTACCCGCCCCAGGACGCTGCTCTCCTCCGGGGGGTTGGGAACCATGGGGTACGGGCTCCCGGCCGCCATGGGCGCCCAGGCGGCCTTCCAGGACCGCCAGGTGCTGGCCATCTGCGGCGACGGCGGTTTCCAGATGAACCTGCAGGAACTGGCGACCATCGTGCAGAACCGGCTCAACGTGAAGATCTGCATCCTGAACAACAACTTTCTCGGCATGGTGCGCCAGTGGCAGGAGCTCTTCTTCGACAAGCGCTACTCCTCGACCTGCATGGAGCATCCCATCGACTTCGTCAAGCTCGCCGAGGCGTTCGGCGCCACCGGGCTTAAGGCCACCAAGGTGGACGAGGTGGACGAGGTCATCAGAAAGGGATTCGCCACCCCCGGCCCGGTTCTGATGGAATTCAAGATCGCCCGGGAGGAGAAGGTGCTGCCGATGGTGCCGGCCGGCGCCTCGCTCACCGAGATGGTGCTCGCATCGTAGACAATCAATTGACTTCAGTCGGAGGGGTTTCCATGAGACATACCATAGCAGTCCTCGTTGAGAACGAATTCGGTGTCCTCTCCCGCGTCGTCGGGCTATTTTCCGGACGCGGCTTCAACATCGACTCGCTCACCGTCGCACCCACCAACGACGAGTCCCTGTCCCGGATCACCGTCGTCACCCGCGGGGACGAACATATCATCGAGCAGATCACCAAGCAGCTCAACAAGTTGATCGACGTGATAAAAGTCGTCGACTTCGAGCCGGAAAACGCCATCGAGCGGGAGATGGTGCTGGTGAAGGTTTCGGCCGAGGACGACAGCCGCGCCGAGGTCCTGAGGATCGCCGATATCTTCCGGGCCAAGGTAATCGACGTGACCCCCAAGTCCTACACCCTGGAGGCGACCGGGACTCCGGCCAAGGTAAGCGCCATGGTGGAGCTGCTCCGGCCGCTGGGACTCAAGGAACTGGTGAGTACCGGCCCCGTGGTGATCGGCCGCGGCGCCAAGGGATGGAAGGGGTAGGCCCGAAACAGGCAGGACAAATCTCACCGCTTCTTTCCATTGCATGAGAGGCCGTTTTCGAGCTATAATCTCGCGTTCAGCGGGAGTGCCCGATTCCGGCCTCTTTGCTTTTTACCCCTGGCCTTTTGCGTCGCCGGCCCAAGCTGCCGGCTCTCCTTGCCGCGCGGCCTCCCGCCGACGGCATCGCCTGCCGGCCTTTGTACGAACCACCCTTTCATGAGGTAAACAGATGCGTAACACACATACCCCGATCGCCGCCGAGGGGTACCCCTTCATACACGGATGCCTCGCCTTGACCATCGCCATGGCGTTATCCGGACATTACCTGCATCCCGGATTCTTCCTGGCCGCTGCGTTCTTCGTGCTGCTCACCCTGTTCGTCGCCTTCTTCTTCAGAAACCCAGAACGGCGCACCCCGACCGACGAGAACGCGGTCATCGCGCCGGCGGACGGCGTGGTCATCTTCTCCGGCAGGGTGGTCGAGCCGCACACCTCGACCGAAATGGAGAAGATCAGCATCTTCATGTCCGTCTTCAATGTCCACGTCAACCGCGCTCCCATCAGCGGGAAGGTGCTGGACAGCTTCTATACCAAGGGGAAGTTCCACGACGTGAGGGACCAGCGCGCCACCTTCGAGAACGAGCAGCAGGGGCTGGTACTCGAGGCGGCTCCCGGCGTGAGGCTCGTGGTGGTGCAGGTGGCGGGCCTCATCGCCAGGCGTATCGTCTGTTACGCCAAGGTGGGAGATCTTCTGACCCGTGGGAGCCGGTACGGACTGATACGCTTCGGTTCCCGGCTGGACGTCTATCTCCCCCTCGGCTCGTCGGTGAAGGTCGCCATGGGCGAGAGCACGGTCGCGGGTGAAACCGTGCTGGGATTACTGCCATGAGCGAGGCAAAGGCAAAGATAGAGAGGGTGGGGATGCGCAAGGGGATCTACATCCTCCCCAACCTCTTCACCGCGGCAAGCCTCTTCGCGGGTTTCTACTGCATGGTCTCCACCGTGAACGGCGATTACAAGACGGCGGCCCTCTGGATCCTCGCCTCGTCCATCTTCGACGGCCTGGACGGCAAGGTGGCGCGCCTTACCGGGACCTCGAGCAAGTTCGGGGTGGAGTTCGATTCCCTGGCCGACGTGGTCGCCTTCGGCGCGGCACCCGGCCTTTTGATGTACTGCTGGGCGCTCAAGCCGTTCGGAAGGCTCGGTTGGCTCGCCGGCTTCCTGTTCCTCGCCTGTGCAGCGCTGCGCCTGGCACGCTTCAACGTCCAGGTGGACACGGTGGAGAGCAAGCGTTTCGTGGGACTGCCGACTCCCGCCGCCGCCAGCATGGTATCGGCGACCGTGCTCCTTTTCTTTCACATGGGGTGGCCCAGCTCCTACATCAAGCTGGCGATCCTGGTGCTGATCTATTTCCTGGCCTTCCTCATGGTCTCGAACGTGCGTTACTACTCCTTCAAGGATCCGGGGATTTTCAAACGGCAGCCCTTCGCCTTCCTGGTGCTGGCGGTTCTCCTTTTAATCGTCATCGCCGCGGAACCGGTCCTCATGCTGTTCACCATCTTTCTTTGCTACATCCTTTCCGGTCCGGTCGGCTTCGTCATGACCTGGCCGCGCCGCCGCAGGCTTGAGAAGGCGCTGCAAAAGGGGCGCAAGGGGATGACTGATGCTGCGAAAAAAATGCCGTAACATGTCGGTTCCGACGCTTTTCGGAATGTATTGGCCGCCGTTGCGGCGTCCCGGAAAGATCCCGCCGTTGGGGGCGTCGTCCCGACCAAATCGGGCGCGGTTCGGATTGGCGCGATCAGACAATGTTTTGTCCCACGAAAAAAGCGGCCCGAACTGGAAAAACCCTTGACAGGCGTCCGGGGTTTTTCCTATTATCAGCAGCAGTAATAAAGGCAGTGATGAGGAGTAGTAGCCTTTCCTTCCCCTACAGAGAGCCGGTGCTTGGTGCGAACCGGTGAGGAAGCAAGGTGAACTCGCCTTTGAGCCGCCGTGGTGAGAACCGAAGCAGGTTTAGCCGCGGCCGTCAGCCCGCGTAAAGGGTGCATGAGGTCCGCCGTCAGGCGGATGAATGAGGGTGGTACCGCGGAAGCTTTCGAGCCTTCGCCCCTTGCTGGGGCGGAGGCTTTTTCTATTTTCGGCTGGTCTTAGTCCCTGGCGTTTCGGCGCCGGGATTCGGCCGGCAGTGGTTTTTGTCCGGATGTCTGGAATAATTTGATCCAAAGTGGCTCAGCTTGAGGAGCCTCGGCAGGCTTAACCATTGACAGGGGGAGTGCTCAGTGAAAAACACGGAACCAAGAACCATCAAGATTTTCGACACGACGCTTAGAGATGGGGAGCAGTCCCCGGGGGCCAGCATGAACATCGAGGAGAAGCTCCGCCTCGCCAAGCAGCTGCAGAAGCTCAACGTGGACGTCATCGAGGCCGGGTTCCCGATCGCCTCCGACGGCGATTTCGAGGCGGTGAAAAAAATCGCCCAGACCATCTCGGGCCCCGAGATCGCTGGTCTCTGCCGCTCCGGCTTCAAGGACATTGACCGCGCCTGGGAGGCGCTCAAGTACGCTGACGAGCGGGGGCGGATCCATACCTTCATCGCGACTTCCGAAATCCACATGAAGTACAAGCTGAAGATGACCCCCTCCGAGGTGCTCGACGCCGCGGTGAAGGGGGTGAAGCGGGCGCGCTCCTACACGAGCAACGTGGAATTCTCCTGCGAGGACGCGGTCAGGACCGACCTGAAATTCCTGGCCGAGATGGTCGGAGCCGTCATCGACGCGGGCGCCAGCGTGGTGAATATTCCCGACACCGTCGGCTACACCATCCCGTTCGAATATTTCAATATCATCAAGTACCTGAAGGATAACGTCAGGAACATCGAGGACGCTGTCATCTCGGTGCACTGCCACAACGACCTGGGACTTTCCGTCGCCAACTCCATTGCCGCCGTGCAGGCGGGCGCCGGTCAGGTGGAGTGCACCATCAACGGGATCGGCGAGCGGGCCGGGAACTGCTCCCTGGAGGAATTCGTCATGGCGGTCAGGACGCGCGGCGATATCCTCCCATTCAAAACAAACGTGGCGACCGAACAGCTCACCCCGGCCAGCCGCCTGCTTACCACCGTCACCGGCATCGTTGTGCAGCAGAACAAGGCGATCGTCGGCGCCAACGCCTTCGCCCATGAGGCGGGGATCCATCAGCACGGTATGATGATGGACAAGTCTACCTACGAGATCATGACGCCGGAGTCGGTTGGCCTCAAGGCGAGCGCCCTGGTGCTCGGCAAGCACTCCGGCCGCCATGCCTTCAAGAAACGGCTCGAGGAACTCGGCTACGAACTCGATGACGACAACCTGAACAAGGCGTTCACCCGGTTCAAGTCCTTAGCCGACCTGAAGAAGGAGGTGTTCGACGAGGATCTGGACGCCATCGTCGCCGACGAGGTGATGCGGGTGAACGAGAAGTACAAGCTCTCCCACATCACGGTGACCTGTGGCTCCTTCGCCGTTGCCACGGCGACCGTGCAGATGGAAATTGACGGGGAGCAGCTGCGTACCGCGGAGCTAGGTGACGGGCCGGTTGACGCGACACTCAAGGCGATCAAGAAACTCACCAAGACTGACGCGCGTCTGGTCCAGTACAATGTTGGCTCCATCACCGGTGGCACCGACGCGCTTGGCGAGGTGACGGTCCGCATCGCGGGCGGGGAGCGGGTGGTGATCGGGCGCGGCTCCTCGACGGACATTATCGAGGCCTCGGCCAAGGCGTACATCGATGCGCTGAACCGCCTCCACTTCGCGGTGGAGCGGGACACCCTGTCGCTCTGAGTTTGAATCGGATAAGGAATAAGGGGGCTGAAAGGCCCCCTTATTTTTGTTTGCCCAGCGTAGCGGGCAAACCCGGCCTGTTGCAAGAAACAGGCGTCGCCCCGACCAGGGGGAAGACAATCCGAATCGCAAGGGCGTTACTGG
>Ga0209125_1001556_pt1 | contig 20776 bp, 17 predicted proteins | sample BarGraIncub1131A_FD_184503 | JGI IMG/M metagenome (GOLD analysis project Ga0209125, IMG submission 184503) | Arctic peat soil microbial communities from Barrow, Alaska - Barrow Graham LP Incubations 11-31A (SPAdes) (version 2) | ecosystem: Environmental > Terrestrial > Soil > Wetlands > Peat...
GACTTCTGTACATTCAAGAAGTTGACAAAGATTCCCTGTGCTGTTTCGGGACGCAGGTATATGGTGTTGGCTTCTTCACTCAACGACCCCATCTGGGTAGAAAACATCAGGTTGAACTGACGAACCTCTGTCCAGTTTTTCGATCCTGAAACCGGGCATACTATTTCCAGGTCTTCTATCAATGTCTTTACTCCAGCCAGATCATTGTCTGTCAGGCTTTTGTTTAATCTGGAATTGGCCTCATGAATCTTAGACAGGTATTCTACAACCCGTGGATTTGTTGTACGGTATTGCTCTTCATCGAAGGCTTCTCCAAAGCGTTTAGCCGCTTTATCTACCTCTTTATTTATTTTATCTTCAATTTTAGCCGCATACTCTTCAACAAGAACATCGGCCCGATATCTTTTTTTAGAATCTTTATTGTCTATCATCGGATCGCTGAATGCATCCACATGACCCGATGCTTTCCAGATGGTTGGATGCATAAAAATCGCGGAATCTATCCCGACAATATTTTCATGATACTGAACCATTGCACGCCACCAATAGTTTTTGATGTTGTTCTTCAGTTCAACTCCATACTGGCCGTAATCATACACGGCGCTAAGTCCATCGTATATCTCACTCGACGGAAACACAAACCCATACTCCTTGGCATGGGAAATGATTTTCTTAAAAATATCTTCGTTATTAGCCATAGTGCAAAAATACAAAATATCTTTGCAGAATGATAGCTATTGATGATACGTTAATAAGTGATGATCTGGGTGAGGTGTATTTCACCTGCGATTTGGGCCGGTGTCATGGCGCTTGTTGTGTTGAGGGAGACGCCGGAGCGCCTTTGGATGAGGAAGAAATTGGCATTTTGGAAGATATCATGGACAAGATTCGTCCATTTATGACCGAAGCAGGTACTAAAATTATTGCAGAATCAGGTGTGTTTGATTATGATGTTGATGGCAGTTTTGTTACCCCTCTTGTAAATGATTGTGAATGTGCCTTTGTATATATGGATTTTGGTGTTGCTAAATGCGTAATTGAAAAAGCTTTTTATGCAGGATTAATTTCTTTCAAAAAGCCCATTTCCTGCGAACTTTATCCGATTCGCATTACTAAATTTGCAGATTTCGATGCCGTGAATTATCATAAATGGGATATTTGCAATCGGGCAATCGTGACAGGCAGACGGGAAGAAGTCAGGGTGTATGAGTTTTTACAGGATCCTCTCATCCGGAAATATGGAAAAGAGTGGTATGAAAAACTTGATAAAGCCTTCAAGGAGAAAAGAGCAAAAAAATAAAAACTGTTTTTTTGTTCCTGATTACAGATTTGATATTATGTAAATATCTACCTCAGGTTCTTTTGAAAGTTTTATACTCTTTCAAAATTATTTACTCAAAAATAGTTGTATCGAGCGGACAATCGAAGTTAGCAGCAATGGCGCGTAACTGAACATCGCTCAATGTTACTTTGGCACCACCGGCAGCCATTACCTGTAAGCAGATTGCCGCTGCTTTTTCAGCTACATCAATTCTCCCAAAGGCTTCGTCAAGGTTTCGTCCACATCCACAAATACCATGAAACTGCCAAATGACCATATCCCTGCGCGAAATAGCAGCAGCAGTTGCTTTGCCTAGATTTAAACTTCCGGCCATCATCCAGGGTAAAAATTCTACACCTTTTGGAAAGACTACTATACATTCTGCATGACTTTGCCAAAGCAGTTTGGATAAACTTTTGGTATCCAGATTTGCAATTGCGTAAGTGAGAGCAATCAGGCTGTTAGGATGAGTATGCATGAATGCGAATGATTGATTATTGGTCTTTACCTTTATACTGCAATGTGATAATAAATGTGATGGAAGCTCAGAAGTTGGAGCTCCAATTGGTTCGAGGCCCCAAATTAGCCGATAGGCTTCTCCTTTAGGATTAATCTCAATTACGCCAATATTTTTTTCCGGGGAAACCTCGATGTTTCTTAAAAACCTTCCGGTTCCTGTAACCAGAAAACGTTCGCCGCCAATTTCAGGCATTGCTATTGGCAGTTTAATTAGTTCTGACTTGGGCTGAAAATCGTTAAAAAGCTGGTAATTCTCTTCGGTTAACCTAAGGCTGATGTTACCTCCGTTTGATTCGGCCCAACCGCGACGTGCCATATCGCCACTGGTCTTTTTGATCTCACTAATTAGTTTGTTCATGTTTATATTTATAGGTCAATCTTTTAAACGGCCTTTTTTCATTTATCAATTATTTCTTCAATTGCTCTGCTCCACTCACGATCTCGATGAGTTCTTTTGTAATGGAAGCCTGACGGGCATTATTATAACGAATCTTCAGGTCTTTCAATATTTCTCCTGCATTTTCAGTCGCCTTATGCATTGCTGTCATACGGGCACCAAACTCAGATGCGTAAGAATCCAGTAATGCCTTATAAAGCTGGATTCGCAATAATTGCGGAATTACAGCAGCCAGCAATTCTTCCTCTTCTGGTTCAAAAATATAATCATTTTGAAAATGGGTCTGTGCAGTTTCCTTCTTTTCGGGTATCACGGGTAACATCTGTTCGACAGCCAATACCTGTGTTGCAGCATTTTTAAACTGATTGTAAATAATATCTACCCGGGAGTAAGTCTTATCTTTATACCAGTCCATAATCTGGTTGACAATTTCTGAGGCGTTTGGATAATCCAGATTGTCAAAAACACTGTTAAAATTGGCTATCACCTTATAATTACGGCGTGTAAAAAACTCAGTTCCCTTTCTACCGATAGTAACAAGATTTAAATTACCCCTTTTATTTTGATCATTGTAAACAGTATTGATTTGTTCCAGTGTAGCCTTATTCACACTTGAGTTAAAAGCTCCACACATCCCCCTGTTCGAAGTAATGACGACCAGAAGAACCTTGTCAGGATCTTGAACCTTCGTATAAATGCTATCAGACATTGATCCGTTACTGCTCAGATTCTGTATAATACCCTTCAGCTTGGTAGCATAAGGGCGAAGAGCTACAATATTATTCTGTGCTTTGCGTAGCTTAGATGCTGCCACCATCTTCATGGCGCTTGTAATCTGCTGCGTAGAAATAACAGAAGCAATACGCGTACGAACTTCTTTAAGGCCGGCCATAGTTCATTTTTATATTTGACAGGGTAAAAACCGGTTTATCCCGGTTTCTATCCAATCGATTGAGTTATTCAAAAATGTGAACGATAATCAGTTTATTTCTCAAAACTGCTTACAATTTCTTTTGCTACACGTTCTAAAGTATTGGCAATGTCATCATTGAACTGCCCCTTGCGTAATAAAGCCAATAGATCTTTATTGTTTAGTTCGAGATGATGTAGGTAATTTTCTTCAAATTCGGCTATTTTATTCAGCGGTACTTTCTGCAATAATCCCTTTGTTCCACAGAAAAGGATAGCTACCTGCTTTTCAACTGCCATAGGCGTATATTGAGGTTGCTTCAGAATCTCAACATTACGGGAGCCTTTGGCAAGTACTAATTTTGTACTGGCATCAAGGTCCGAACCAAACTTAGAGAAGGCTTCCAAATCGCGGTATTGTGCCTGATCAAGTTTCAGCGTACCTGCAACTTTTTTCATTGACTTAATCTGAGCATTACCACCAACGCGTGATACAGAAATACCAACGTTAATAGCCGGACGGATACCTGAGTTAAAAAGACCTGTCTCAAGGAATATCTGACCGTCGGTAATGGAGATCACGTTCGTTGGGATGTATGCAGAAACGTCACCAGCCTGCGTTTCGATTATGGGAAGCGCTGTTAAAGAACCTCCACCCTTAACGATTCCCTTTAACGATTCGGGCAGGTCGTTCATGTGCTGAACGATACTATCTACATTGATGATTTTTGCAGCACGTTCGAGTAAACGCGAGTGCAGATAAAATACATCCCCGGGATAAGCTTCGCGTCCGGGTGGGCGACGAAGCAGCAATGACACTTCGCGATAAGCTACAGCCTGTTTTGAAAGGTCATCATAGATTACCAATGCAGCGCGTCCCGTATCACGGAAGAGCTCTCCAATCGAAGCTCCGGTAAAAGGAGCATAGAATTGCATGGCTGCCGGATCAGATGCTGTAGCAGCAACAATAACCGTGTAAGCCATTGCGCCATGATCTTCAAGTGTCTTTAAGATATTTGCTATTGTTGATCCTTTTTGACCAATGGCAACATAGATGCAATATACCGGTTCACCTTTATCATAAAATTCCTTTTGATTGATAATGGTGTCAATGGCAATAGCTGTTTTACCAGTTTGCCTGTCACCAATAATCAACTCACGTTGTCCGCGACCAATAGGAATCATTGCATCAATAGCCTTGATACCTGTCTGAAGTGGTTCGTTAACTGGCTGACGGAAAATTACGCCAGGAGCCACGCGTTCTATCGGCATCTCATATGTGATGCCTTCAATAGGGCCCTTGCCGTCAATAGGCTCGCCCAATGTATTGATAACGCGGCCAATCATCCCCTCTCCTGCCTGGATGGATGCAATGCGGCCAGTTCTTTTAACAATGTCGCCTTCTTTAATGTGAAGCGCTTCACCGAGTAAAACGATACCTACATTGTCTACTTCGAGGTTGAGCACGATGCCCATGATGCCATTTTCTGTGAATTCAACCAATTCTCCCGACTGGGCATTGGTCAATCCGTAAACGCGGGCAATACCATCACCTACGTTTAAAACACTACCTACTTCTTGTAATTCGGCTTCAGTCTTGATGCCAGCTAATTGCTGACGAAGGATGGCCGATACTTCGGCGGGTTTAATTCCTGCCATATCTGAAAGAGTTTAAATTTCGCTGTTATTAGTATTTTCATTGAATTCTTTACGTAGCCTGTGCATCGTGTTTTTAATAGATGCATCGAAAAGTTGGCCTTCGAGTGATAGCGTAAAACCTCCCAGTATTTCAGGATCGGTTTTTTCAATCAGTTCAACCTCACCACCGGTTTGCTCTTTAAGGCGGGCAATGATTTTAGCACGGGTTTCCTCGTCCAGGGGTTGAGCTGATGTAAGTAATGCAGTTTTAATACCTTTGAAATCTTTAACCAATTGGGTATATTCAATAGCAATAGCGGGCAAACTAACTTCACGATTTTGAATCAAAACCAGGTTTATAAACCGCTGTGATAACTCACAGATGCTACTACCAAAAATTTCAGTCAGAATCTTTCCTTTTTTTGTGTCCCGGATAATCGGGCTCGCGAGTACGCGTTGAAGCTCTTTGCTTTCCAGACAAGTCTGTGCAACAATTTGCATATCATCATATACCCGATCGAGTTGTTTTAGTTCTCCGGCCAATTGATAAAGTGCCAGAGCATAACGCTTATGAATTCTTGAATCTTCCATTATTACGTTTACTGGTCAATTAGTTGAACCGGATATTTTCGAGTTGCTTATCAATCATTGCATTTTGCTTTGATTTATCTTTCAGCTCTTCCTGCAGTACTTTCTCTGCAATTTCAATGGATAAAAGGCCAATCTGAGACTTTATCTCAGTTACAGCAGCCTTACGTTCATTTTGAATAAGCATTCGGGCATTTTCTACAATTCGGTTGGCTTCTTCAGTGGCTTTCTTTCGGGCTTCTTCAACAACGGTATCCCGCATTTCTCTGGCCTGACGAAGAATGTGATCCCTTTCTTCTCTTGCCACGGCAAGCAGCTTCTCGTTTTCGTTTTGCAGTTGCGACATTTGATTGCGTGCTTCATCTGCTGCATTGAGCGCTTGCGCTATAAAATCTTCACGATCTTTTAGTGACGAAAGGATTGGGCCATAAGCATACTTCCACAGAATCCATAAAACTGAAGAAAAGGCTAGTAAAGTCCAAAAAAGCAACCCCGGATTAGGTGTTATTAGTCCCATACGTATTTTCTATTATTTTGATTTCCTGGTTTTTCAATTAAAGAACCTATTGCAACCAACCGTTGCAATAGGTTCTGTTCTTTATTTACATAAAGAGGACTAACAGACAGACCACAATTGCAAAGAAGGAAATTCCTTCAACAAGCGCTGCAGCCAGGATCATGTTTGAACGGATTTCTCCGATTGCCTCTGGTTGACGAGCGATCGCCTCCATTGCTCCACGACCAATACCACTGATACCTATACCTCCACCGATTGCAGCGAGGCCTGCTCCGATTCCTGCACCTAATTTAGCAAAAGGGGCTAAATCCATTGCAGCTTGCAACATTACTGATGACATTGACATATATATTTGTTTTTAAAATAGTTTAACGATTAGTGATGACTTCCAACTCTTGCCATTCCAAAATAAAGGGCTGATAACAGTGTGAAAACATATGCCTGCAAGAATGCAACCAGCAATTCGAGCATGTATACAAATATCATGAACAGGAAAGAAAAAGGACCTACAACTGTAGTAAGCCAAACATTTTTCTCCCCAAAAATAAATATCAGACAAACAAAACCCAGGATGACGATATGACCTCCTGTGATATTGGCAAAGAGACGAATCATCAATACAACCGGCTTAATGAATACGCCAAAAATCTCTACGAAGGGCATCAAGGGAACGGGTAACTTCAACCAGATGGGAACTCCGGGCATATCGACAAGATGTCTCCAGTAGTGCTTGTCCGTACTAAATGTTGTGATTACGAATGTAAACAACGCTAAAGTCATCGTCACTGCAATATTTCCCGTGACATTGGCACCTCCTGGAAATAATGGAATAACACCCATTAAATTGTTAACAAGAATAAAGAAAAATATCGTTAACAAAAAAGGCATGAAACGAGCATAACGATCTTCTCCAATAGATGGTTTGGCAATATCATCGCGTACAAACAAAATGATTGGTTCAATCCATGCCTGCAATCCCCTGGGAGGTTGATTCGGATGTTTTTGGTAAGTGCGTGCTACAGAGATAAAGATTAGGCACAGGATAATAAGACTCAATAACATCGCGAAAACAGTCTTTGTAATACTGAAGTCAAAGGGTATCGAAGCGCTTTTATCAGTGGTTTCGCCATCAGGCAATACCTTTACTATTTTCCCTTTATTCGGACCTGTTGCTTCTTCAACTTTATAACCCAGGTAGCTTTTATGTCCATGTTCAAATTTATCAGACATGAAGCATACAAATTTTCCCTGATCATAGAGAATAACCGGAAGAGGAAGTACAATAGGATAATTTCCAAACTGTGTGATGTGCCATTCATGTGCATCTATGACATGCTCCATGATCATTTCACCCGCATTAAATTTTTCTCTTTGGGTTCCTTCAGAAGCAGTAGCTTCACTTTTTTGCGTTGATGAACTATTATTTTTGCTATTTTCGTTGATAAACGCTGTAAAAACTACAGTACTTACAATTGCGGCAAAAATTAAGAACCTCCTGACTTTTAGGCTCATGTATTAATTTTTTTCTATCTTTAAGGTTCGGTTTAACAAAGAGCAATATTAGTAAATTTTTGGAAACTACTCAACTATATTACAGAAAATATTCTTTACTTTGTCTATAGTTCTTTTTTAGCAATTTAAAACATTATCTTTTGAACGAGTTTAGCTTAGATGACAATTACTTTATGCGTGAAGCGCTGAAAGAGGCAAAAAATGCATTTCAGAGTGGAGAAATACCAATCGGCGCTGTTGTTGTTTGCAATGAACGCATCATTGCCAGAGCACACAATATGACCGAGTTGCTGAATGATGTTACCGCTCATGCAGAAATGCAGGCGATTACTGCGGCTTCCAATTTTCTTGGAAGTAAGTACTTGAATGATTGCACACTATATGTTACAGTTGAACCTTGCGTGATGTGTGCCGGTGCTATTTTCTGGACGCAGTTGCAACGGGTAGTCTATGGTGCCAGGGATGAAAAAAGAGGATATTCCACAACAGGTGTCTCACTATTTCACCCTAAAACAAAGTTAACTTCAGGAATTATGGAAGATGAATGCAGCAAATTGATGAAGTTTTTCTTTTCAAATAAAAGAACCAAATCTTAAGTTATATTTTTTCGATCTTTGCAAATCAAATAGACTAATCGTGAATATAGAAAATCTGACGTTTGAACTTTTAGCCGGTGGTTATAAAAGAATTGTAACCCGTGAAGTTAATATAGGAGGTATCCCACTTGGAGGAAGCCATCCGATAAGGATTCAGAGTATGACAAATACAGATACCCTGAACACGGAAGCTACTATTGCACAATGTATCCGAATGATAGAAGCGGGTTGTGAATATGTCCGAATTACAGCTCCAGGTATTAATGAAGCTGAAAACCTGAAGTTTATTAGAAAAGGTTTAAGTCAAAGAGGGTTTCAGACTCCTTTAATAGCTGATATTCACTTTAATCCTAAAGTAGCTGAGCTTGCTGCCCAGTATGTTGAAAAAGTTAGGATAAATCCGGGTAATTATACAGACCGGAACACAGGGAAACTAACGTTTACGGAAACTGAATACCAGAGCGAGATTGAAAAAATCAGAGAACGGTTAAATCCACTTATCGGTATCTGCAAGAATTATGGTACCGCTATTCGGATTGGGAGTAATCACGGTTCTCTGAGTGAACGTATCATGAGCCGGTATGGTGATACACCAATGGGAATGGCTGTTGCGGCAATGGAATTTATTGGAATTTGTGAAGATTCTAATTTTCACGACCTGGTTATTTCAATGAAGGCCAGTAATCCACTTGTGATGATTGAAGCAACACGGTTGATTGTAGCATTGATGAAAGCAAATGGCGAATGCTACCCGCTTCATCTTGGCGTTACCGAAGCGGGCGATGCTGCCGAAGGTCGCATCAAATCGGCTGCAGGTATATGTAGTCTACTCGAAGATGGTGTTGGTGATACCATTCGTGTTTCATTGACAGAAGATCCTGAAAAAGAAGTTCCGGTTGCTTTATTGATGGCTGAAAGATACAATAAGAGGATAAATACTGATGAGCAGGATAAAATTATTTTAAATATAGATCCGTTCTCTTTCCATAATCGAATCAGTCGTGCATCCGGAATCATTGGAGGTCACAACCTCCCTGTTGTCATCTCTTCATTCCCTGAAAAGGATAATGCACTTTTCAAACCCGATTTAGTTTTGACAGATAGTACTAAAGATAAACCTTGTGCGGATGAAGGGCCTCAAACCTTCACTCCCTACGTTTTGACAGAGAGTCCTGAAAATCAACTTCCGCTAATCAACACATTTATTATACTAACTCAACCAGAACTTCCATCTGCTGATCTGTCAACACAGTTAATTTCTGATCCTAAAGCAGTTCTTGTTGCTCAAAGTATGGATGATTCGGCACCAATGTGGTATCGCAGTGTATTCAATGAGCTGAACAATCTCAATCTGGATGTGCCGGTAATCTTGAAAAGATGTTATACTACTTCAAATCTTGAAAGATTTCTGGTTCAAAGCGCTACCGATATGGGAACTTTGTTTGCAGATGGATTGGGAGATGGAATTTGGCTTGAAGCCAATAATCCATTTATAAAGACCAAAGTAGTTGAAACTGCATATTCTATTCTTCAAGCCACCCGAAGTCGTGTTTCTCAGACAGAATTTATCTCTTGTCCGTCGTGCGGGCGCACACAATACAATATTCAGGAGGCGCTCGCAATGGTCAAGACAGCCACGCGACATTTAAAAGGACTCAAGATTGCCGTGATGGGTTGTATAGTAAATGGACCCGGAGAAATGGCTGATGCCGATTATGGGTATGTTGGAGCAGGAAAAGGAAAAGTTAGTGTTTATCGTGGGAAAGAACAGATTATCCGTAATATGGACCAGGATGAAGCTGTAAACGCACTCATTGACTTAATCAGGAGTGATGGGAAATGGGTTGAAAACTTAGACTGATTAAGTTTAAGGTACCACAACAGACAAAGCGTTTTCTAGTATTTGAATTTCATATACCGAAGGTGAAAGCGATTCTCCATCGGCCTCCATTCTAAACAACGGCTCCGATTCTACTATCAAATGTTTACATATAAATGTTTCAACTTCTTTTAACTGCACAAAGGAACCGTCGTACAATTTTTTTATGCTCTTGATAATCTTAAGTTTACCAACTTTCCCTATAACAGTAACATCAAGCATTCCATCATTAAATTTAGCAAAGGGTAGTTGTTTCATTCCACTCCCATTGAAACAACAGATACCGGCAGCCAAACTAAACACTTCCATTTCATGAACCATGCCATCTAGCGTGAGTCTTACTTTGGAATTTTTATGTTGAAGCAGCGTAGTAAAGATATTATAAAAATATGCTGCCTCTGTGGTTTTAAGCAGACCACTTTTCGCGTTAACCTTCAAGTTAACAGCCGCATCAAAACCCATTCCAGTCATGTTAATAAAGTAACGCGTTTGCGGACAACTATCTTCAGTGTATTTGATTAAGCCAGCATCGTGACGAACCACTCTACCTTGTTTAATTACCGCGATTGCTTTCGCGTAATCAGTAGGAATCTGATGGGTGCGAACCCAATCGTTTCCTGTACCCAATGGAATCATTGAGAGTTCTACTTCATGTGGCTGAATTCGTTTTTGTTTTAGGATGCCATTTACTGCTTCGTTGAGTGTACCATCTCCTCCAACAACAATGATACGGCTGAAGCCCATTTCTATATATCGACGAACAAGTGTAATGGCATGTCCCTGATGTTCTGTTACAATATTAGTATGTGGTAGTCCGGCCTTATCCAGCAATATCGATATTTGCTGCCAGTCCTTCTTTCCTTTCCCGTTTCCGGCATTCGGATTTACTACTACAAACCATTCTCCTCTCATATGTTAATTATTTAGTTTATTGCACAGCAAAGCTAATTCAAGCGTGCAATTTAACCCTAATATTTAAAAATCAAACAAATTTAGTTGGATATTTTGAATTTGTCTTGTTCAGAAGAGCAGGTATTTAAGTTACTAAGGTTTGTTATTGTTTAATTCATTCAATTTAATGTATTGAATAAATGTACCGATTCCTGAAATAACACAGGCAATAAAACCATAATAACCATCGAGGATGCCTTTTTTTAAAAAGTATTCGCTCATAAATTTGGATATTGGACCAAAGATAATCTTATATAATGAAGAATGCTTCCCTTCTGAATATGCCTGAGAGGCTTTAAGAGTGGCGTATTTGTGAGTCGTTACCAAATGTTGACTTATTGTACTACAAGTATAATGAAGCAGATCACCTTCTAAATGCCCTACTGTATGATGTGATTCTATTTTGAGTTCTTCATGAACAAAAGAACCACTCCAGATAGCCTTATCTTTAAAAAAGAGACGGATTTTAGCGTCAGGGTACCAAAGATGCATCATCCAATGACCACAATAGTTTGTACGCCTTTTCAGTTGGTAATAATCAAATAATGGGTTTTGTTTTACTAAAAGTATAGATGCTTTCAGATCTTTAGTCAGAATTTCGTCTGCATCAATTGAAAGAATGAGTGGGAAATTAGCAAGTGAATTAGCATAGTTTTTTGTCTCTGCATACCCTTTCCAGTCTGTCTGGGAAAAACGTACCCCCTTCTGAGCACATATTGCAGGTGTACTGTCAGTTGACCATGAGTCAACAACAATAATTTCATCCGCAACATCCATAATAGCGTCGATACAATCGCCGATATTCTTTTCCTCGTTAAGTGTAATTATTACTGCAGATAATCCTGTCATTAGATTTTGCTAATTGAGGGCAAAGATAAAGGAATAAGGAAATAAAAATATGTGAACAAACTGTTAATGTTTATTTTATTATGTCTTGTTGTGATTAAAATGTGGCAAACTAATGATCGAATCTTTTCTAAAATCAAATCTTTTTATTCCGCCAGTTTCCATATTTAAGATAGAAAACGCTTAAGATTCCAAGTACAATAAAATAGGCCAATTCGCTGGTCCAGACCAATGCTACAGATAAATGCAAATGAATAGCCAGTATATATGCAGTTGACAGATAAAAGAACAGTGTGATGGCTTCAAACAAAAGCGCAATCTGGGTATTGGCAGTTCCCGATACCCCATTTAAAATTACATTGGTGATGGAATAGAAAATCATAACTCCCATCAGTACATAAAAAGTAGTTAGCGTGTGATTGACTAATTCAGGATTAGCAGTAAATACACGTATTATCGGTCTGGCCAAGGGCAGAGAAATCAATACAATACACAAAGTAGTCCATACCGAAATAAGGGTAATCTTCCGAATGATTGGAATCACTAGATCTATTCTTCCTGCACCTATTGCATTACTTACCAGTGAATTAGCAGTAATACTAAATCCTATAGCTGGGATCATAAACATCATATAGGCAGCTCTGATAATGTTTGAGATAGCCAGGGACCTTTCGCCCAACTTTTCAACTATCAGGAAGAAGATGAACCAGGCTGTCAGAGAGATAAAAAACTGCAACATGACGAAAACAGAGATGCTTAATGTTTTGCTGATAATACTCAGTTTTGGTCTTTCGAACTTAAACAAACAGTATTGTCTCAAATCTTTATGCCTGATGGTGATGATGATAAATACAAGGGCGGCAACTGCTTCAGCAATCGTGGAAGCAAGACCTGCTCCGGCTATTCCCATCTCAGGGAATCCAAGCTTACCGAAGATCAATATATAAGCGAGAACAACATTCACAGTTGCCATGATAACTGCTGTCAGTGTAATCCAAAGCGTACGGGTGATGGCTACATAGAATGATCGGAATATTACAATGATAAATGCAAAGATCAACCCGATTATCCTGAAATGTAGAAACTCAATTGACTTTGCATAGACGGCAGGAGATGAAATCAGCTTACTCAGAATTGACGGAGCAATAAATTGAATAATAAATATGATAACAAGCCCCATTCCAACCAGAAAATAAAGGCTGTGATCCATTATGCTACCTATCTCTGCATACTTCTGTTCCCCATTCCTTCTGGCCATGAGTATCTGTGTACCAGATCCAAAACCAAGACCCAACATAAAGATGACAATATAAAATAATCCGCCAATAGCCGATGCCCCCAATTCAACCTCACCAACACGACCTAAAAAAGCAGTATCCGTAACATTAATTACATTTTGAGCAAGCATTCCAAGAATGATGGGATATGATATTTTCCAGATATATTTATTTGAAGGCAGTTTTTCCACAAGTATTTATCAAATGATTTCAAATTGGTCCCAATCAAGTCCAACCTGAAAGTTTTCCCTGAATGTTTCAAGTTCATTGTGTTTTAAGGTAATCGTGTTGATTCCCCTGATGTTTGGAAGTAACGTTGTTATTTGCCTGCCTTTAAAATCAATTATGGCAGAATCTCCCTGGTGTGTAACGCCATGACCATCAATACCGATTCGATTTACGCCTGCAACATAACACATATTTTCTAAGGCACGCGCTACCAACAGGTTTTTCCATACTATCGCCCTTGATAAGGGCCAATTAGCTACATAGATCAACAGATCATATTCATATCCATTTTCTAAATAGCGGTTATGTGACCAGACAGGAAAACGCAAATCATAACAAATGAGCGGACTAATCTTCCAGCTCTTTACTTCAATAATTAGTTTCTGCGCACCTGAATTAAAAAACTGTTGCTCATTTCCCATCCTGAAAAGATGTCGTTTATCGTAATGCCGGTAAGTACCATCCGGATTCATCCAAATCAGTCGGTTAAAAAATCTCCCTTCTTCCGAAATGGCCAGAGAACCCGTTACAATACACCCCAAATCTGATGCTTTGCGTGCCATCCACTGCATCGTGGGACCATTCATTGCTTCAGCAGTCCTAAGGGGAGACATGGCGAAACCAGTGTTAAACATCTCAGGAAGCACAACCAAATCCGTGTCTTCTTCCAACAATCCGAGCAGAAGATCAAACTGTGTAAAATTCTTTTTAATGTCTTCCCAATAAAGATCGCTTTGTACGATGGTGATTTTCAGATCCTGATTCATTATATGACTGTTTAATCCTGATACTTTCGGATAGTTGATAAAGGTACAACTTTTTTTAAGCCGGAAAGTTTAGTCGGTTTGAAGTCAAAGATCAATTTTTTTATCATCATAACATCTGTTATTGTTATTCGATTATCAATAGAAATATTTATCTTTGTTTTCCATTCCAATTGACCAAATTCAAGCTTTATGAACACCATAGAAACGTATAATTTTAAAGGGAAACGCGCTTTAATCCGTGTGGATTTCAATGTGCCGTTGAATGAAGAATTCAAAATTACAGATACTACACGTATCGATGCAGCGCTGCCAACTATCCGCAAAATACTTGCAGGAGGTGGTTCTGCAATTGTAATGTCTCATTTGGGTCGTCCAAAGGGCGGTCCTGAAAACAAGTTCTCCCTCAAGCACTTGTTACCTTATTTAAAGGAGAAACTTGGTATCGAGGTAAAGTTTGCCGATGATTGTATTGGCCAGTCAGCAATAGATTTGTCAGCCGGTTTAAAACCTGGCGAAGTACTGCTGCTCGAAAACCTTCGTTTCTATAAAGAAGAAGAAAAAGGCGATCTCGCGTTCAGCAAGAAGCTGGCTTCTTTGGGCGATTGCTATGTGAATGATGCCTTCGGAACAGCTCATCGTGCACATGCCTCAACAACGATTATTGCACAATTCTTTCCAAAAGATAAATTGTTTGGCCTTTTAATGAATAGCGAAGTAGCCAGTTTGAAAAAAGTATTGAGCAGTGGTGAACGTCCTTTTACAGCTATTCTTGGAGGTGCAAAGGTATCTGGTAAAATTCAGATCATCAATCACCTGTTGGATAAATGCGATAACCTCATTATTGGTGGTGGAATGATGTTTACCTTCATCAAAGCGATGGGTGGTGAAGTTGGCAGTTCACTGGTTGAAAATGATTTTATTGAAACAGCAAAAAAGGCTATTACTGATGCAAAAGCAAAAGGCGTCAATTTATTGATTCCTACTGATACTGTTATTGCAGATGCATTTAACAATGAGGCTAACAAGAAAACGGTGAAAACCGATCAGATTCCAACAGGCTGGATGGGCTTAGACATTGGCCCGGAAACAATCGCTAAGTTTCAGGAAGTAATCATGAATTCGAAGATTGTATTGTGGAATGGACCGATGGGTGTATTCGAAATGAGCAGCTTTGAACATGGAACTAAAGAAGTAGCGTTGACGTTGGCAAAAGCAACTGCTAAAGGGACCTATACACTAGTTGGTGGTGGTGATTCAGTAGCAGCTATCAATAAATACAATCTGGCTGATAAGGTGAGTTATGTGTCTACTGGTGGTGGCGCTATGCTTGAGTACATTGAAGGACGCGAACTCCCCGGAGTTACTGCTATCGAAGCATAAGTTTTCAATATTAAGCAGTTACCTGTTTAATATATAATTTAAAGAGGGACAATCATAAATGGTTGTCCCTCTTCATTTTATAAAAGGTTTTTATTGCAATAATAGTTACCAAACTTTCAACTTAATCAAACCTTTTCCCGGATTTTCAAAAGGCCCTGTCGAAGGGTTTGATTGTGACCGCTTGTTGTTAAAATAATCGGTATCAATTTTCAAGGGTGTACCATCAGGGTTCTCAAATGCTTCATTTGGCATCTTTGCCTTGCCTAACAATTCAGTAGTTATTAGTTTATTTTTCTGATTATAATATGAATCACCCAACGTAAACTGCAGATATATGTGATCCCCCTCTTCCACAACTTTCATATCCGGGTTATAATTTGAACCTTCAATAAAATTAGTCTCATCTTTGTATGGTACTGCGCCATTGTAATATATATTGCTACTTATCCACACAGCCAATCTTGCCTTATTGTACCCAGACAGACCAAAATTACAACGGGCATCTCTCGTTTTCGCATTCAGTCCACTACCTATGAAAATATTATTATAATACCGGTCATCACCTGAAAAGATAGTTGAAAGTCCAGCCACTGCAGTGGAGTGAGGTAAGTGGTATGGAGTAAAACGACCAGGTTCGGGCCACATACAAAGTTGGCCGCCAATAAGGTTATGAACATAAGCACAACCTTCTGATTGAGTACTGATACCCACCGAAGACAACATTATATTATTATCAATCAAGGCTGGACCGTGATCTACTTCCAGAAAAAGGTCTTCCCTGTCGTTATCATAAAGCAGGTTTTTAGTAACATGCGTTCCCTGGGCCATCCAATCCAGCCATATACCTCGCCCCGTATTATGAATACAGTTTTTTTCAATCCTGGTATCTATTGCTGCATGAAACTTAATTCCAGCAATTTCGGCTCCATCAAATTGTCTTTTTGTCCAGATATTATGTATATGGTTGTTCTCAATCACACTAAAAGCCGCCCCCATACTTCCACAAATACCGGTTTGTTCGCAGTTGAATATTTCATTATTCCTTACTATATGAGAACCGATATTCTCTTTACTCCATCCGTTTCTTAGTGTTCTGAATACTACTTCAATATAATGAAGAGACCCATCGAGACTTCGATTGGCTGACCAGACATTATGACCTGTGCTACGTTCTTTACCCAAAGTGATTCCATTACATTTAGAATCGTGAATTACATTGTTTTCAATAATCCAACCCTTATTCCAGTGAGTGGAAATCATTCCTATCTGTTCGGCAGTAGGCGCTGCCCATTGAGTAGCCGCCTGACTTATAATAAAGCCATTGATGGTAATGAAATTTAGTCCCGGCTTATCAGGATAAAAGCAAGTCCTTCTGGCGCTTATCTCGATCAGCTCTTTATTGGGGTCATAGTTATGAAAGTTTGCCCAAATGGTAGTATTATTGGCATCACTTTCGCAATACCATGTATAGGTTGATCCTAAAGTGTCCTTACTAGATGTATATGCAACAGGGTTAAATACCTTTTCGATTTTCTCTTTTTCATACAACGACTTTCCGTTCAGAAAAACTTCACCCGTATGATGGATCCTGCCATGGTTACTAAACCAATCACCAAAAATTGAATCCTTATAAGGATTATAATTGCCAAAAAAAGAGTTCGGGATAGTTACCTTCCATACGCCACCCTTTTCGTTTTTCCACCCTGTAATAACTTCAGATCCTTTAATTTCCACCTTTTCACCTGAGGCAGCCCGGTAAACAATTCTTTTGGAATCGCTTTCGCCACCACGTTTTGGATTGATCCATTCACGGTAGGTTCCGGTGTGAACTGTTATTATATCACCAGGTTGTGCAAGTTGGGCAGCAAAATTTATTGTTTTGAATGGTTTGGCAGCAGAGCCATTATTCTTATTGCTACCATTTACCGAAACATGGTATTCTTTAGCAGAGACCACCAATACAAACAATATCAATAAGACAAATAATTTGAATTTTAGACTTTTCACTGTTCCTAAATTAATTGGTTTTAGAGACTCGCTGAATTTTAATATTCCTGATTTAATGACTGGTGTTAAATTCTTTTATAGCATCAATCATTGCCACTATATTCTCCACTGGCACATTAGCCTGAATGTTGTGTATCGCATTGAACACGAATCCTCCATCTTTGGCAAAAATATCGCAATGGCGAAGCACCTCTTCCCTGACTTGCTCCGTTGTTCCATAAGGAAGTGTTTTCTGTGTATTTATTCCACCGCCCCAAAAGGTAAGGTGTTTACCATAGGTTTCTTTCAGATGCTTTGGATCCATCCCTTTGGCACTTACCTGCACAGGATTAATGATATCGAAACCGGAATCAATAAAACGACCCATGAAGTTTTCTACTGCTCCACATGAGTGTTTGAATGTTTTCCAGGAGGTATTTGCATGTATCCAATCGTTAATTCTCCGGTAATAGGGTAGCCACAAGTCATCAAACTGTTCTGGTGCACAGAAAGTGGAATCCTGTGTACCAAAATCAGTTCCACACAGAAAAACAACATCAATATTATTACCCACTGTTTGATGAATTTTTTTAAGATTTTCAACAGCGAGTGCACTTTGCCTGTCAAATATCTCCTTGACATAATCACTCCGCATAACAGTGCTCATATACCATTCGGCAATACTTCTTATCCCTTTGGGTTGTTTGAGTTGCATCCCCGGAACCAAGGCAATATCACCTAATGCAGTGCCCCCCAGACCTGCTACTACTCCTTTTCCAGTAGCTCTCGCTTTTGTAGTTTCTGTCTTCCAGTGACTTAAAGCATGATCAGAAACAGGCTCAAATTCCTCCAGATTTTCATCTACATTCAGGTTTTCGTCGTCGATTAGGTTTTGTCTTTCGATGGCATCAAAAAAGTATCCACTACCTGGCATTTTTGCAGAAGCGGGTACAGAAGTGTCACCCCCGGGAAAAGAGAGTAAATCGCCGTTTTCGTTCGTTTGGGTACTGAATTTATCTGTTACAAATACTTCCTGACCCCAGAATGTTTTGAATATTTTTAATGGGGGCTGGTTGCTGTAACCGAACATATTATCATGTCCCCAGGCTCCAATTACATCTATATCGATAGCTTTAATCAGGTCCTCTTCTACCAATCCCAACATCTGGTAAGGTTCTATTACCCTGACAGGCTTTTTTTCAAGTCCATAATAATTACGTAGATTTTCTAAGGCTTTTACATGGATACCTGTAACAGCAGTAGCACCCATATCAAAAACTATTCGCTCCGGTTCTTTGTGGTTTAAAGTTTGTTGTAATAAATCTCTTGAGTTCATTTGGACTTTTTATTTAACTGAATTATTCATAAAAAACAGAAGATATTTATTAGCTCACTGTTAATAAATATCTTTAAGTAATAATAGCTTTTAATTCATTACACTAACGTTGACATTAATAAATGTAATTTTTACGGGACCTGGTAAACCTGAAACCCTAAATAACTTTTCTGCGTCGGCACCTTCATATAAGGTTGACGAAACTTTCTGTTTTGACAACCTCAATATGTAGATTTATACCGAGTGAAGTTAAAAAATAAAACGATATCTTTTTATTTACATAGCGGATTTATGTTCAAGGAAAATAAATTTGAATTACGGTGCCAATCAACATCATCCCACAGAGAGAATAGTGGCTCACTATAATTTGATAATGATAAACATGTGAAATGCATCCGCTTTAGCTTTTTTATTTGAGTTGATGTATTTGAGAAAATTGAAGTTTCACAGGGCCCAATAAACCTGAGACTCTAAGATATTTTTCAGCATCGGGGGAATCAAACTTTACCATAGAAGTATGTGTCTGTCTAGTTTCTTTTGAAAGCTTTCCATCTCCTATCAAACGATTGGGCCATACGTTTGTTACATCTAATTCAAGCAAGTTCTCACCACTTTTTATATAATCAGTGATATCAGCCCGATATGGAGCAATCCAGCATGTTGAGACTTCTTTCCCATTTATGTGAATTGTTGCAAGCTCCTGTACATTTCCTAAATCAAGGTAAGTGCGCCCCTTTGAAAGGTTGTATTCGGAAACTGTAAATGTTTTGGAATAACGAGCCGTCCCTGAAAAATATTTGATTGCTTGTTGCGAAAATTCAGTCCAGGACTTTAGAACGTCAATCTCTTCATCAATTGGCTTTCCTAAAGATGGATTTTCAATGAAATGAATTTTCCAATGACCATCTAACTTTTGTTCCTCAGGAATTTGTTTTGAATTAATAGTTTCTTTCTTCCCATCACTCCACGTGAACTGGTAATTACCAGCCTGCATGATTTCTGCCTGGTTTTTCTGCATAAAAATTCCACTTGCACCGTAAACCAATGGTGTATTTCCACTTGCCAATTCGCTTCCATCTTTTTTGATATCTGTCAAATGTACTTTTCCAGTAGATTTTTTGAAAACAAAAAAAACAGAACCTTCGGGAGAAAGGGATACAGGGATTTCGTAGTGATTGTTTTTATATTTATAAACTACGACAGGAGTCATTTTTCCAGTAACAGGATCCCATCGTTCAATTTCTTTTTCACCATCAACCCTGAAAGAACATGTTGTCTGAATGTATCGATCTGGAATATCGGTTTGATAACGGTAAACAAAATCATTAACACCTTTTCGTGCCCACTTATTAGCTACAAAATAGATTTCAATATCATCGGTGGACCGGTGGATGTATTCCATTTCGACACCTGGAGCGGCTTTATAGGAAAAATCAGGAGCTATTTGTTCCAGTTTTAAAACTTCAGCAATCGTTTTTCCACTATACACTTTCCCTTTGCCATACTTGTTCAGGAAATTGTTTTTTTTAACAGTATTCCCCCAAAGATTTTTAACTATGGCTTTAAGTTCATGATCCGATTCAGGATATCCGGAAAGTCCGGAAGTTCTTTGTGGTGGATTTCCAACCAGGATAATGCCCTCCTTAACCATTTGTTCTATTTTTTTCAGTACAGGGAGGGAAATGTCTTTTTGATCAGACAAGGTAAGCATTGTATAACTCATTCCATCAGGCAGATAAATTCGTCCGTTTTTTACACTAGCCCTTGTGAGTAAGACCTCGCCGTTACACATGTCCCATGAATATCCCTGAGGTATGTCTTTTACATCAGTATCTAAGAATACAAAGTTAGGAACACGACTTCCATAATAATTTAAAATATCGGCATTGAACAATCCCTGGCTAAGCAAAAACTGGGAACGATTGATGTAATTAACGAATGAATTAGATTGGTTAAACCAGGTCACATTTCTGTTGAAGTGTGTTCCGGCAAAATATTCAACTCCCGGGAGTCCGTATTCGTCGGGTGAAGAGGTAAATGTATGCCAGTACATACGATTAACACCATAGCAGAAAACCTGGTCAATAATTCCTTTCAGATCACGGGGACTACGTTCCCAATTCGGGCCT
>Ga0209125_1001557_pt1 | contig 20765 bp, 18 predicted proteins | sample BarGraIncub1131A_FD_184503 | JGI IMG/M metagenome (GOLD analysis project Ga0209125, IMG submission 184503) | Arctic peat soil microbial communities from Barrow, Alaska - Barrow Graham LP Incubations 11-31A (SPAdes) (version 2) | ecosystem: Environmental > Terrestrial > Soil > Wetlands > Peat...
GAGAGATACAATTCTACTATTCGTGTCATCTCTTCTACTGGTATTTTTCTCTGTTGTGACATAATTACCCCCAGACTGAACAGTTTTTTATTTCACTGTCCTGTCTGGGGGTAGCATACCATCTTTCAACCAACGCATTAAATATTTCTTCATTAAATTCTAAGCCCAAAACATGCTTACAATGAAGTAACACCAACGTGCCCTGTCTCTGAGATATAAATATCCAATGGGCAACTGGAAGTGCTTTCTTTCATCGTCCATGGCGGGATTTCCGTCACTCACACATATAACCTGCATTCCCGACCAATGTGTAACTAGGTTGGGAACTCGCACACCAAGATGCCACCCCGGCGGCGGCTACCCTGATTAAAGTGTATACACGGATTAATCTTCCAATTCTATCGAGTCAAATAGATTTTGACTTTGTAGAAATGGAGGTGTCCGGCATCCCCCCTTTTTCTGGATCTGAAAGAGAAATCTCATTAATTCGATCTCTCTATTTTATGTTATGGGGTTTCAATGGATATAGTGAGCGGCTTGGTAACCATGTCCACTCATCTTGAATACGATGAAATAAGAGGAATCGATAGGTGATCAATGTTATGTTGGTAGTATGTAAGGTATAAATTAGGAGTTTTCTCGCCGACTAATTCGAAGGTGATCCGAAAAGAGTTTATATAAGGGAGGGGAGGACATGGAAGATTCAGAAATTAGGTGGCTTAAAGAAGAAATGGTCCAAATCAAGGAAACTGTGAAGGATGTAGCGGAAGTTGTCAACGATATGAGGGTGTTAGTTGCTGGAAATTATGTTACGAAGCAGGATTTTGAGGAATTCAAAAGGGTAGAGAAGACAAGTCGTAATTGGTTGGCTGGTTTTCTCATTACAGTTGTAGGGGTATTCACCACGCTGCTGAATATTTGGTTGAATAAATAAACGTGGGTGTAACGCACTTCTTCAAATTTATAATAACGAACAAATAAGGACATTCAATACATCCTAGAGAAAGAAGCGACCTATCAACGATCACGGTCGCCTCTTATTTGTTTTTTTAGAGGGTCAGGTTATATCCTGCTTCATCATACTACCTACCACCAGTATCCTCTGTCATCCATGGCAGAGATACCAGTTACCAACCTATATACAAACGCACATGTTTCCCAAGACAGCCACCCCTGCGGGTTATTGCTGGGGTTGAATGCTGCGAATTATTGGGGGGATGTCGTTTTTAGTCAATCTCATAATCTTCTGAGTCGTCACTTTCGCCGATAATACAAGTGAAACAGCCCTCAAATCCGCCTAATGCAGTGCCAATTGCCCAAATTGGTGACCCACAAACATGACATTTACCACCATTTAATTTTTCCTTTAAGGCTGCTTTCAATCGAGATCTCACCTCTTCTATTTTTTCTCCCGGGTTCCCATTAACGTACTTTTTTGCAAATTTCTCAACTGTAATACGAATCATAACTGATCACTCCTACCCCTTATCACGACTTGCTACTTTGATAATCTCATTTTAGTTTCATCGTCCATGGAAGGATACCAGTCCCCTTCTTATACAAAAACTAACACGTTTACCAAGAACGCCACCCCGGTGGTGTTCCTCCAGTGGCAACTGCAAGGTATGGCTTAACTAATACATCTGTTTTTAGCGTGAGTTAAGTAATACAATAATTTGATCATAAAAAAAGCTTGCAACGAAAGTCTATATTCTATGCTGATATAGACTTTTAGTCCTCATAATCTATCGAATCAAATATATGTTGGCTTTTACCCAGTAGGTCATCTTCCTTTTCTGTTAATGGATCTAGCCAGTCTGCTTTATCACGCGCCCATTTAAGCCAATTAATTATTTTCACTCTTTTTTCTTTATTTTCAATCTCAGCTATTTTCGACTCCACACTATTGGCAAACTCTCGTATTTTCTGGGCATTCTTCCAATAAGAGGCGGCCTGTTCCAACAATTCAACTTGTTCTAGCTCCTCTTTTCTTAGTTCGTCTAAACGCCTACGCTTTCGTTCCAATTCAGCCCTTCGTATTTCTTCTGCTTCGCTCTCTTCCCGCGACGTTTTAACAACATATATAGCTTCCATAACCCAAATAATTATTTCGCCTATTTGATCTTCAATTTGTCGATTATCGGTATCGTGCCAATTTTTGCGTTTTGAATGATACGCATTAATCTCAAAGTTTAATTTCCCGGTTTTTAGTAAATCATATCGTGGGATATGCGCGTAACTATATCTTTTCTTTTCTTCTAATTCCTCTTTTGTCGGCTGATGCTCTACTCTTTGTTGTTTTTCTTTTATCGAAATCGGGACGCCATCTTGCTCCAAGCAGATATACGTCAAGAACTTTCAATTGCCGCTGCAAGTTGGTCTGGACATGAAGTTCCATTTTGACACTTAATCCCTTTTAATCTTTTTACAACATCTATCGCATCCATACCTTCTACAAGTCTAGATACTCCCTGAGCATTTCCATTACAGCCTTTTACAAACTCTACATTTTTAAGTTTGCCATCGATAATATAGAAGCTTATTTCCTTTGAACATACTCCAACTGGAATATATTTAATCATATTACCCAAATTAAACTAACCCCTTTTATAATAGTAAGAAATATAAACTCCTTAGCAAATTATCTTATTACATATATTTCAAGGAAAATGCACAGTGGATCTATTTCTGGGTCCCCTTAAGGTCTAACGTAACTTACCCAGCAAAAATTACCAACTGTAATGGAAACATTTACATATCGTATATGTTCCCGTGTGCGCACCCTAGCACAAAATGGTGTATACAAAACCCTTCAAACATGTTATCGCGTCCCTATCTGGTCTCGTTAGACGTCACACAATTTGCTCTTAAACCCCGGTATCCGCACCACAGGCTGATTCTAGCTGTGTTTTCTATTTTATGTAAAGCTTAACATAAAATAGATTATGTTGAGAAGAATGTTATGCGAAGTAAGGCGCTAAAGTATAGACAAATACTATACTTTAGCCCTTAAACACTTTGCATAATGTGCTCTATACTTTAACTTTACCATAGTCCTTCAGCCATGAAAGCAAATCAGTATCATTAGTCCAGGAAGGCACCGATGGTGACTCAATCTCGTTAACTTTTTCAAGAGCAACCCTTTTCATTTCGGTATCAGCCCGAGCATACACCTCAGTTGTACCAATATCAACATGCCCAAGAATATCCCTAATATAAAATAAGTTAACACCTGCTTGCAGCAAGTGCATCGCTTTGGCATGGCGAAAAACATGCGGCGTAACAGTTTTTGTAATCAGTGGCGATACAGCCATCGCCTGCTGAACATATTTATCGAGAATATATGAAATCCCTGCGCGAGTTAGTTTATTACGCTGTCTATTAAAAAACAGCGGATGATCGTATTTATCAATTTGAGTAAGCTTTTGTTCAGAAAGGTAATGTTGAAGTAGTAATCCTGTTCTTGATAAAAGTGGAACTTCTCTTGATTTTCTCCCCTTGCCAGTTAGACGGATTTTTGCTGGATATTCAAGTCTAATATCTCTAACAACAAGATCAGCAACTTCCTGAACTCTTGCTCCAGTATCATACAGAACACATAGTAAGACTAGATCACGCCTACCATCAGTAATTGTAACATTTGGCTGTGCAAGGATAAGCTTTATATCATCTGCAGTGAGATAATTCATAATTGGCTTGCCCTTTTTTTTGTATGGAATTTCAAGGATTTTATGACAATGATGCATATTTTCAGGTACTTCAGCTTGTACGTACCTGAAAAATGAATGTATAGCAGCTAATCGCTGATTTCTGGTTGAAATGCCCTCTATATTCTTCAACCCAATTGAGAAAGGTAGTAATTATTTCAACATTGACATCAATAAGAGACAGTCTTTCCAAGGGGATTTTGCGAAAATCTCTGCAATATTTAAGCAACAATCGAAATGTATCACAGTAGGAGGCTATTGTATTTTTGCTTACATTTCTTAGTCCCGGAAGATAGCTTGATAGAAAAGATGTAATATATTTTGAAAAGTTAGTCGGTTTCAACATCATCACCTCCTAACGCTGGGATACAGTCTCCAAATTTCATCTCAAGTAGCTCTGTTATGTGTGGGAAGATATCGGCTGTTAGTCTTAAATAATGTTGAGTACCTTGTAGATTTGAATGACCTAAATATGCTGACAACAGAGGCATTGCCGCTGATATATCAACGCCACTCAATACCCACGACCTAAGACAATGCACTGAAAAAGCATGCCTTAGGTCATGTATTCTTGGCCCGTGTCCCTTCCCCCCATGGGATATACCAGCTTGCCATAAGAGTTTGCGGAATTCACGATATATTACTTGTGCTTTATACACACCGTTGTCAGGAGTTGGGAGAAAAACAGCACTAGGGTCAGAAAAGCTGTGAACCTGTCTAAAATATATTCTGCACCTTTCTGTAAGAGATGTTGCCATAGGCACCAGTCTATCATTATCAAATTTTGCACCATATATGGATAGAAGGCCATTTTCAAGGTCAATATCCTTAACCTTCAGATTCAATGCTTCAGATATGCGCAGCCCACAACCATACAAAATTCGAAGTAAGAGGGGAATGATCAAATGTTTGTTGGGCGATTGTATTTGAAATTTGCACAAATCTGCTTGATGAAATAGTTCTGCTAATTCGGTATCGTTATAAATGTAAGGAACATAAGTTCCAATAGACTTTTTAGCTATATCTGACAATGGGATGTATGCTTCATAGCCATATCTTTGCATAAATCGGCTTAATTGCTGAAGTAACCAAACTCTCAATTTTTGATTATTTGGGCTTTCATTTGGCGTTTTACATATCCAAGCCTCGACAAGTTCTTTGGATAAAACATCCTTATCACAAATATAATTGAGGGTAAACTTATCAAACCGAAATAGAGCTCTGGCTTGAGCATTATACGTATTCCCCATGCCACGTTTTTCAGCAATGAATCTTTCTAAAGCATTGGATAGAGGACCTGAAAATATATAATGTTCGATTTGTTTTTGATTTTTCAAAGATATACACCTCCATCTGGGTCTAGTGCACATCTTCGAAGGCTGTCGATATCGACATGTAGATAGTCTTTCGTAGAAGAAATACTGGCATGTCCTAATACTTGGGATATTATTTCAACAGGCGTGTGCTGTTCCAACAACCTACTTGCTAAGGTATGGCGCAGTACATGAAGTCCATGAGGTCTATCTGGTGATGTTTTAATTCCTGCTAAAGCTAAATGGCGTTGCAATATACTGTAAACGCTAACCAGTCTATCGTATGGAGGATTATGTCTAATAAATAAATTTTGGGATTCTGTAATAGGTCTACCTTTTTTCAGATAATCTATTATTGCCCACCCAACCTTTTGTAGCAATGGGAGACTGACAGGTTGCAAAGTTTTGATTTGGTTGAATTCCAATCGATTAGCTTGCCAATTTAAATTTTCAAGCATTAAGTTGCAAACATCACTATCCCGTAAACCTAGTTGTGCAACCATAAGTAAGATTGCATAATCTCTTTTACCGCGTGGATTACCTCTGTCCACAGACAATAATAATCTGTCTATTTCATCCGGTGACCACACTGTTGGAATTCGGCGTTCTTTAGCATCGTTGATTTTGGGGATTGCCATTCGGAGGTTAATACTGCTATATCCCTCTAAATGTAGGAAGCAAAAGAAACACCCTAACTTGTATAGATACTGATTAATAGTTCTCTTTTTAAACCCTAGTATGGTTGTTATAAAGCCTGAAACATGCTGATTAGTGATTTCAGAACATTTTGCAATGTTTTGTGTTGTCAAATATTCAATAAAACAGTTTACAATAAATATCTTTCTTTCCACCGTTTTCACTGTATTTCTGCATTGATATGAATACAAAACAAACCCTCGTATTGCATCGGTAAACCCATGCGGGCAAGGTGGTTGCTGCTTTTTTCTTTTTCGCAAAATAACACCATGTAGTTGATAATCTCCAAGCATTCTGACAGCACGAACAGCAATTCTTGTTCCGTACGGAAATTTATCAGAATACTCAGCTGGGTATTTATAGTATTCCAGGAGAAAGCTTTCACACAGCTTTTCGGAAAAATGAAGTAAATCCTTTGCTTGTGTGTAAGATAGGAGTTTTTGCCATACTGCGTTACATTTCGATATAGTCACAGGACTATACCTAAGTCGCGATAATTCAGAAGTTACTGCATTGATCAATCCGGGTAGATCCTTTGTTGTTTGTTCCATTAATAATCCCTCCACCATCAAATTTAGAGGTTCAAATGATTTTGAACCTCTAAATTATTTTCCCTAATGGAGAGATATTATGCTAAGTATTTATGGTCACAATCTCTGACTTAATGCGGTTTATATAATATAACTTTGCATAACTACTTTCTTGTCATAATCTATTGAGACAAACTACCGTCTCCACGTGCGTGGTTGCCCCACATCGGCTTGATAGAAAGCACCTTGAAACCTCACATTGGCTCTATAGAAAACGGTTGACAATTTTAATTATAGTTCACATTCTAAGAATAATTGGGAGTTGAGTATTGTGGCGTAATACGTCTTCGTTCTTCGTTTCTCAGAAGTGGATTAGACAACATGATAGGCGGTACGGTAACCGATCGGACACTAAAAGAACCGTTATTGCTACTCATCTAATTTATAACATTGCTTAACAAAAACATTGAGAACATCATAAGTTATAAGAAATAATTTGCTGAATCTTGCCTTACAAGAGCTGTGTGACAGCCCCCTGCCTTTGTTGTATTAGGCAAGGGGCCACCATGAGCAAATCGTAGAAGCGTAATTTATTTATGCTGTTCTTGCTACTGTGATCGCCGTTTGAATTGCATCTGCTTGAACTTGTGCTATTGTTCCGGCTGTCACTAGACTATCCGACACGGTTTTAACTTCGCCTTCTGACTTTGTAGCTGCTTGATTGTCTTGGTTATCTTGGTTAATATTTACTTCATGAGTTGCATTAATGGTATCGGTCATAATTTCCTTGGTCTGAACGATACCATTCTGGTTTTTTAGAGCATTGGCAGCAATTTTTAGTCTGTTGGCTTTACCTGCTAATTTTTTGGCGAAGGTAATTTCTAAAGTGCTGCCTTTGATCACTACAGTATCATTGCTTCCTAGAGGTTGATAGTTGAAACCGTCAGCGGCAATGCTTACTGCGGCCTTTAGATTTGTGACATTAGCTACCAGGTCCTCACTGAACTTGATTGTTACAATTTTAGCATTGTTGATCGAAATTCCGGTATAGTTGGGTCCGCTTGAGCTGCCGGTGAAATCAACAGTAGAACTCAATGCATCCCCTGCCGGTCTGCTGGTTACGGTATCTGCCTTAACTCTTACCTTAATGCTCCCTACCGCGAACAATTGATTAGGTAACTGAATGGGGTTAGCAGTGCAGCCGCTATAAGTCTGCCCGCCGTCGACACTATACTCATAATCAGTTGGATTGGCAAATCCAGGGACATTCACCCATCCGAAGGTATTCTTGACAGGCTCTTGAACTCCTAGGCCAGGCGCTGCCAGTTTCGTAGGAATGACCGGCGGGACGCTGGTGGTTTTGAACGATGTGGAGATATAGCTGTCGCTGGTCTTCTGGTATGCGTCAATAGCATAAATCTTGACTTCATAATCGGTGGCTGGTAGAAGGCCAACCGCCTTCTGCGTAATGGTGGCCGGCATCGGAATCACATAGTATTCCGACCAGGTTTTGAAGCTTGAGTCCACCTTACCGGTTGTCTTATTCACAAAATCATACCGATAGGAGTGTACGATGTCGCCGATCTTGTTGGGTTTCATAACAGCCTGATCGAAATTGACAGTCGCGCCATTATCGGTAATATTACTGACCCGGACTGCCGCGCTCCGCGAGAAGACCGGGGCCTTGGCAACGGCGTCACGCGCATGGGTGTAAGGGAATTTAGACGGTTTGCTGACGTCAAAAGTCCAGGTCTGTGGAATATACTGGCCGGAGACAAAGTCATAATTTTTGATCGTCACCTTGCTGCCGTGCGCCTCGATTAGCATGCCCTGAGCGCCCTGTTGTCTGGCGTCGGGTGGTACCGTGCCGTAAACCATGCCTGTTTCCATTTCAAGGTAGGAAAGCGTAACCGTGTTTACCGCTGTAAAACCGCCATCCTGCCAGATGCTTTGCGGATCGTTGTTGGGGGAATGGATATGTCCGGAGAAGGTCACCGCTTGCCGATATTGGCTGAATACAGACTGGAAGGTGGCGTCTTTGCCGGTGGCAAGACCAGAACCATACCATTCGTTGGACACATAAAAGGTGTTTTGCAAGGGGTGGTGGAAGAAAACAAAAATCGGCTTGTTGGGATCTTCCGCCACAGCAGCGTCAAGCTGTGTCTTGATCCAATTGGCCACGTAAGTGTAGTCGCCGCCGCCCTGGGTAGTGCCCTTTCCGGTAGCTGGATCAAACGTGCCGGTTCCTGGGCTTAAGGTGATGAAATGGTAACCGTTAATGACATAGTTGGCATTCGGAGCATCTCCAGTTGCTACCGTAAAGCCGACTGTGTGATTGCCCTCATGGTTTCCCATGGAAGCAATCAGCTTGATATTTCCCTTATTGGCATCCTTGATGGACTGCCAGGTGTTATACTGGGATGTGGCTCCGCTGTCGGTAAGGTCCCCGACCACCACATCGGCATCGACCTTGTTGGTGTTAAAAAACTTAAAGGCCTGCGCCAATCTTTGTTGTTCAGTAGTCTTGGAGGCGGTGACATGTGTATCGGATATCACACCGAAAGTGACCTTGTTCCCCGGATCCGTGACTTTGATGGTATACGGCTGAGTCGTAACGTTATTTCGGCTGTTCGTAGCGGTATAAGTTACAGTGTAGGTGCCCTGTGTAGTCGCAACAAACTTGTTGTCTGTTAACGTTACATTCTTATTCTTCGGGTCGGTTAAGGATACAACTACATTTAATGTTCCATCAACATCATCGGTTGCAGTGGCGCTTGGCACGGTTATTTTCGTTCCTGTTGCTATGGCTCCCGGAACGGCGCCGTTGACGGTAATAACCGGACCGAGTGTAGTGGCGTCTTTAACAGTGATCGTCAATTCATTGCAGATTTTCGTGTATCCGTCAAGAGCAAGGAAATATACCTTATAGCTTCCGGCCGTTGACAATCCGCCTTTGAAAGTAACGCTTCCGGTACTTATTCCAGTAGTGGGTGTCCGGGTCCCATTGACAGTAGACCATATTGTTGAACCCTGTACGCCTGGTGTATCGGTGCTGTTATAAACACCAATCCAATCATTTGCGTTACCAGGTCCGTTATTAAAATTGACTGTAATGTCTTCACCGGTGAGATAGGTTGTTTTATTTGTTGTAATGGAAGGTATAGTGCCGGAGGTAGCAGTTGCCGCAATTACACTTGAAATACCGGAACTGAGGAAATTGCTAAGCAACACTAGTATACAAAGAGCAATCCTTAATCCTTTTTTTAACTTTGTTTCCACTTATCCCACTCCTTACTTTACTTAGAACCCGTTAAATCCCTAAGAACATCGCTTTAAAGAATACCTGCATTTTTTTAACGAAAATGAAGACCATCGAATAATCAAGCTTTGGGTAACTTATTAAAGTGTACAATTCGGGTTTGCCGCCGCCACTGTGATCACCGCCTGACTTAGTTTTGGGTACATATTAAATTGTACAAGGCCAATGTTAATTCACCATGTATTTAATATTATTTCTCTGTTAATTTTTTTGTTGATTCTTTACAGTACCTTCGGGCATTTTAATTCAGCGTGTACAGTTAAGCATACATCTTTCCAAACAAGAAGATGAGAGGCTTTAATATGTTCACATAAGACAAAATCCTACAGAAAATAGATACTCAGGATTACATCTGTACTATTGATAATTTAGTATTTTACTAATTGATAACTGGTTTTACCGAGTTTTAGCGTACTCTCATAAGGAACCCACTTACCAGTGTATTCATCTCTTCCTTGGAGAACAATGGTTTGATTAGGCAATCCCATTTGGCCAGCTGCGATTTTACACAGCGCACCGATATTCCCGCCTTTCAAACGGTTAACTATCAATACCATTTGTAGAGGATCTAAGTCATTGATCTTTTTAACATTATTGAATCCCGATAATTCGGTCATCATCTCATAGTCGCCGTCACTATCGCCGGCAATCAAAATAGGATTGTATCCTTTCTTTTGAGCTAAAAGGTTATTAATGTTCACTGCTTTTCCTTGTTTGACATTAATGGCATAGGTCGTGGTGTCTGGAATTGCTGATACATATTTTTTATCAACTACATTTAAATGCATACCAATAACATTTTCGTCAGGCACATTATAGCCATATTTAGCAGTTGAAGCAAACCCTTTGACTACACTATCTAAAGAAGCTGTACAAATATAAACATCAACACCATTAACACGTAGACTACTCATTAAATTCTTCATTTCCGGCGTAGAGCGCAAACCTTGTCTGAAATAGTTTCCTATAGCTGCGTTACTGTTTTTAATAATGCCAGTTTCACCAGGTAAAGTGCTATCAAAATAAACATTTTGAATTTTTTGTCCTGCAGCATAATCTATAGCTTGAGTTGCCAAAGTTTTTACTTCTGCAGGTGTATAACCGGTAAAGAAGTTAAGCGCCCAAGTATAATCTATATCTTGACCAAAGGTTACATCCATAGCACTATATGTGAACCAGAATTTAGCTTCGAAATCTTTAAGTTGATCTGAGTTTTTGATTTGTGCCAAGGTCATATTATTGGTAGCCTTAGGATTTAATCCTCTATAATTATCCCAAAAAAATTGGTAATCTTTACAAACGTCATTGGCGACTTTAGTAATGTTAACCGGCTGTCCTGCTTCATTTTTATAAGGATCTAGGAAATTGGTTTCCGGAATTGCTGCATTATTACCACTCGTAAAAGCAATACGGAATTCCGCCGGAGTCATTTTATATTTCAAATTTTCAAGTTGGTAAATTAACGCACTTTCCTCGACGTCCGCATAACAATTGGTATTGTCCCAATCAAATACAACATATGGCTTTTTGTTTGATTTATAAGTAGGGCTGTTTTTACCATTTTTAGCTATTAAGTTATTTATAGCTAGACGTGTGGCAGGTGCCCAATTGCCTGCATCCAAAACTCTTCCATTTGTAGAAGATGAATAGGTGTCATTTACCTCAGAGGCGGAGCTCGCGGTTATAGGATTGAACGTGCTTTTTTCTGCAGCCAGAGCTGCATTCGTATTAAAGGCTGGCAACATCAAAGATAAACATAATGTTAAAGGCAAAAGTAATTTATACAACCAGTTCTTTTTAAACATCCATCAACACTCCTTCTCATTTTAAACGGATCAAGAGGGGGGCATTCTATTGTTTGCACGATCAATTATTCCTTCAGACTGACGAGTGTGTATTTTATTTCGTTCTTGTTCCGCAACGTATGCCAGTAAACTCAAAAATTGGTCTTCCATTAATTTACCCATATCTCCCATAGCCTTAAATTTATGGCTATTCCATCTGTGGAGTTTACTATCCCGGTTACCGTTGTTGTGTTGCCTGCACCGAGGTTCCGGGCATCAAGTATAGTGTCGGAGGTACCAGTTGCCGCAATTACACTTGAAATACCGAAACTGAGGAAAACTTATCCCATTCCTTACTTTACTTAGAAGCCGTTAAATCCCTAAAAACATCGCTTTAAAGAATACCTACATTTCTTTTTTTAATAAAATGAAGACCATCAAAAAATCAAGCTTTGGGTAACTTATTAAATTGTACAATTCGGGTTTACCGCCACTGTGATCACCGCCTTACACTTAGTTTTGGGTAACATATTAAATTGTACAATGCCAATGTTAATCCACCATGTATTTAATATTATTTTTCTGTTAATTTTTCTGTTGATTCTTTATAGTAGTATTTTAAGAAAAAAGCCCTTCACGCAGAAACATAAGGGGTTCCATTTTGGAGTTGAAAAGTAAAAAAGTCATAACGAATAGCAAAAAATTGGCATGTTGATTTGATCTTCTCATTGATCTCCTCAACAGTAAGCGAAATTTTACCAGTTAGAGAATGTAACAGTATAAGCTATCGATTATCAAGTAAATCTAAATAGTCATAATTTATAGGTCTGGCAAGGGTTTTTGCTTCTTCAACAGATGCTATAATCTTATCCCAGGACATTACGGATTCGATTGTTTTGACAGTTTGATAATTAACGGAAATATGAGAATTCGTATCATTGTTCATAAATGTCCCGAGACCGCAAAAGTATTTCAGTCGTATGGAATTAATTGTTTTGGCTGAGGGGCTTCACAATATAATAACCTTGAGCAGGTTGCTCAAGCTCGTGGGATTAATTTAGATACTATATTGCGAGATCTTAATTAAGCAATAAGCAAACACGCTTACATTCAAAGTTATTAGTTTTTTGGTTTTAGCAATTATAGGACTTGAAAAAATTAAGGAGAAGAGCCCAAAGGGCTCTTCTCCTGCACAATCGCTAATGGGTATCTATTTTGTTAATGTTCCAAGTATTTTACCAAGATTTTTCGGGAGGCAGCCTTTGATTTCTACACAAACCTTCCATCCATCATCACAATCACTTCCACATCCATCATCACAATCTTTTGGGAATACAATTTGGTTGAACCCGTGTTCTACAAAATACTGTTGAGCTTCTTCAGTTCTTAAAAAGTTAATGAAATTCTCAGAAGCTAGCCGGTACTGAGAACTTCTGATTACTGCTGCAGGGTAAATAATTGGAGCATGGCTTTCTTCAGCTACTACAAATGAAACTTGAACATCTGGGTTCTCAACCGCATCATTATTGTAGACAAATCCTGCTTGCGCCTGACCTGTTGTTACTAAATTTAAAACTCCTAGCACATTATCAGCGAATATAAGCTTAGGCTGTAATTGAGCATAAAGTCCGTAAAAGATCATTGATTCTATAGCATATACTCCGGCAGGTACAAACGCGGGGTTACCAATAGCGATAGAATCAGCGTTAAGCCAGCAATTTAGCCTCTGTATGAAGTTCACAGCCTCTTGTTATTAATTTCAGTTATTATGTGAATTATCCTCCCATTTGCTTGATATCCCGTAGAAATGGACACACTTTCCCCTACCCCAGAATTAATATTCTTATTAAGTTGTTTAATCTCTATACGCTACTAAAAACTAATTCGGCTTTAAACTTCAGCAGATATAATCCTTTTAATAAGAGTCTTACCATTTCTCGTTGAGTTGTAAAATGTTTTTTCAGTCGTCTAACTAAAAATAATTGCATTATATTAGACGCGATAAATATCAAATAAAGCACGGCTTCTACTGCCTTCCCTCCATGCACAAAGCAATGCTCTAAGCCACATTCACTTTTCAAGTTATTAAAAATAGAGTTCTCAATATCCCATCGTGCTCTGATTATTTTAAACAGGGTCTTAAGTGCCATATTCATACAAGTCGTTACCATCATAATCTGTGTACGCTTCTTGTCATTATGTTTAAGTGCAAATTTCACAAAACGTAGCGGTTGCTCCACGTTATCCATTGTAAATGTTGACTCGTACACTTCAACTTTCTCAAATCCTTTTTCATCTTCCCAAACATCAACGGCCTCAGTCTTATTGACCATCTTTTTTGCTAACCGCAAACTCTTATTATTATTATTTTTTACTCTGACAATTACATCAATACCTAAATTCTTGCAGTGGTTAATCCAGATGGAATTACAGGCCAGGGCATCATAGACTACAACATCAATTAACTTATTATGACTCTTCATGACGCTTGAAATCAGCCTTTTCCCTACATTTAACTCACCTTCATCCTTTGAAACAGCATCTTGTCCTGGCTTGTACATCTCAAAGCCAATTACCAGTTTGGGACCCATCCCTACTGTTGACATTACAGCGCCACTATGGAAGAAATGAGTCGTTTTACCTTTGGTATTTTTCAAACATTCCGAACAGCTTTTCTTATTGCTCCCGAAGAATTTTGTTCCATCGATAGCAACCACAGTATATCCATCGATTGTTCCGTTTACAAAAACCTTATTCTCAACTGACTTTTTTACAAGGTCTTGATTGATTTGATTTAGTCCGTCTATATCAATTACTTTAAGTGTATCTCTGATTGCATCAACCTGTGGCAGCTTTGTTCCTCGGGAAAACAGTTTACTAAACTCATTATTCTTTATCATAAAATTTAGTTCATTAAAGCTCTTTATCCTAAGCAAAAAACCAAAAAGCACAGGCAAAATAACTTGACCTGTGCTAAAAGTTGGGTTAACTCTTCCATCAGACAATTTATTCAAACCACGTTCCAGGTGGTAAACATTCTTCATATATCTCACTAATTTTACAAAGTAGTTTTGTCTCATTTCACCCTCTCTTCCCCTCTGATTTTAGCAGAAAGAGATGTCTGACAAAAGCTTTATAAAACTCCGAATTTGATACACTTTTGAAATCGGAAAAAACACTTGTGAATTCAATGGTTTGACTATGGTAGAGGCTAAAGTGCTGCCATGGCCCCACACTTTGGGCAAGGTCCGGATAAGTTATCGCTGGGGTTAGTGTTTATAACGTTTTCAAAAAAGACACCAGAAGGAAATATTGCTCCACATGTATCACAAAACGTTGGTAAAAAAGGCATTCTGGATTCCTCCTAATAAATACATTTTAAGGAGTTCTATCACATTATACATTATCGAAATAAGATTGAATAAGGAGAAAGATAGAATAGTAGTATTAAATATTTGGTGATGAAGTTTATATTAACCTTAGCTGAAATATGATCACCAAGCACTTCGGGGATGATTCAATACCCAAAGTGCTTGGTGATCATATTTCATCAGGCTATGCGTGTTGATCATTTGTCTCATTTTAAATAATGAAAATTTTATGTATATTCCTCAACGGGATTAACATGGACGCGTGAACGAATCAGTAAACTTGAGGACCGATCTGATTGCACATCGGTGGGAATGGGTATCGTATACAAATTTTGATATAAACTGTTTTTAACAATAAGAACATCAGGGGAACTTACACTTACACTTACACTAACTCTAAATTCTTTAATTGGTTGGCCTAGGGTACAACTTTGATTATGGTGAGCCTCCAATTGCAACAAGGATCTTACACTACTTGAAACGAGATGCTGCCTTTTTAATAGAATTCAAGTTCACTCCATGCCTCTTCAGTTGCGACTTTTAAATCGTCCCATGCATCCCCACTAGATTCCTTGAGTTCTCCATATTTCACTGCAAACATATTACGCATATTATCAAGGTTTTCTACTTGGGAAAGATACTCCTCTTTCATATCATTCTGAATTTCATTAACTCTTGCTTTCATTTTGGCTAATTTCGTATTATATTCTGCTAGATCTTCCAAGTGAGCTTCCATTATGGCTTTTAATTGATTATCTGTCTTCGTAAAAATTCTCTTTAACGGGTACTGGTCCACCATGAACACGCCACTAGTATCAACACTAGCTTGCACAATTTCATCGGTGCTAATGTTCAAGTTAGCGTTGATACTAGTTTCCAGAAGAGTTTCCATGATAACGTTAGCCATGGAATAATGCCTCCTTTTAGAAACACCGTATATTCGTGATTTTTTTTGCATCTGGCACAACATTAGTCTGTGTGCTAATCCAAACCTGATGGTTCTCTTTATCATGGTAGTAAAGCAGTAACATCTGTGTCAATAAACGATTTTCAGTCCTGTTCACACTCCTATAATGTATTTATATTGCAATCACTATAGTCACTTGTTAGGACGTAAAAACCGTTCCTATGCTTCCCCTTCTTACCTTGTCATTTATTAGTATAATGACTAGCCTGCTCTTTCAAGTGAGCTTCCATTATGGCTTTTAATTGATTATCTGTCTTCGTACAAATTCTCTTTAACCGATACTGGTCCACCATGAACACGCCACTAGTATCAACACTAGCTTGCACAATTTCATCGGTGCTAATGTTCAAGTTAGCGTTGATACTAGTTTCCAGGGAAGTTCCCAAGATAGCTTTAGCCATGGAATAATACCTCCTTTAGAAATACTGTATACTCAGGGAATCTTTTTGTATCTGGCACAACGCTAGTCTGTGCTAATGATTTCTTTCTTCTCCTTCTTTTGTTACACTATTAATGATTGCCACTGTTTAAGTGCTCCACTTTTAATTGTAATTCTTTCGGTCCACTCTCCCTCAGTGCATGTTTTAATGTTAATATCAAAGGCCTCCTTGAACAACGTAACAATCGACTCTTCTAGCATGGCCCTATCCCTCGGACCATGACTTAAATATTTGGATATTGCAAACAGTTCTTTTACATCTGGACTGCCGGTTGGAAGCGTGAAATCCTGAAAATATTTGCCTTGAACAGCAATTCGTGTATTTTGATACGGCATTCTTTTCGTTTTCATTAGCACTGCCCCTCTTCTTTCACTTGATTGAGTCGGGTTTAGCAGATTGTTCCATTTTTTATACAAATACGCTGCGTTTCAATGAGCATTTTGGAGCATCGTTGCTAGACGAAATTGAATAAATGAAAGATATAAGAATGCTATTTGGATTAATCAGTATACCTTTCCCAGTAATTAAGATGATAACAAAAAAAAATGCCATTAATATGACATTTTTCTTTCATTAAAGAGCTATTCTTTTCACAAGATTTACACTAGGAAAGCATGCTTCTTTAACAAGGCTTCACTCCCAGTTTGTATCCTACCCCGTGTATAGTTCTGATGTATAAGGGAGTAGAACAGTCTGGCTCAATCTTTTCTCGCAGACGTTTTACCAGCGAAGTGACAACTCCAGGATTACCATAATAGTCTGACTCCCAGATTTGGTAAAGTAGCTGTTCTCTAGTAAAGACCTGTGTTGGACTGTTGGACAGCAGCCAAAGAAGGGCATATTCCTTGGGGGTTAGGTCAACCTCTTTGCCTCTAACCTCAGTAATTCTACTGATATAGTTAATAGTAAGTCCAGGGAGTTCCACGATATTTCGCCCGTTTTCTGGTTGGCTGTTTTCTTTAACCCGTCGCAATACCGCATTAATGCGTAAGATGAGTTCTGTGCTATCAAACGGCTTTGTTATATAGTCATCACATCCTGATATAAGCCCTAAAATCTTATCCTTATTTTCTTCCCTAGCCGATAGAATGATAATCGGCAGATTGCTTTCTTTCCGTATTTTGCGACAAACTTCAAATCCATCCATCCCAGGCATCATGATATCGGATATTTGAGGTGATTTTTGCTATGTTTAGAGAGAATACATTGATAGACAAGAGAAATTATTTAATAATTTGAGTTCAATGGACCCCCGCTATAAAAAGAGACTGGAAAAAAGTTGGGCAGGACTGTTTTATAAGCATGTTTTTTGTCACATTGACGAGAAATTATTTGCTCCTCTTTATTCGAGTGATAATGGACGTCCGAATTTCCCGATCAACATCTTGGTTGCGCTCGAAATCATCAAGCATTTAAAAAACTTTGTTGATGAACAAGACGAGCTTCTTCAAATTTAAGTTGCGTTTTGACTCTGGCCTTAACCTCAACAACTTCAAAGGGCTTAGTAACATAATCCACTGCACCTAAGGAAAACCCCTTGGTTTTCGAATCACTATCCGTAATTGCCGATAGTAAAATAACAGGTATACGCTCTAGATGAGGATTTTTTTTTAACGTTTTTAAAACGTCATATCCATTCATCTCTGGCATAATGATATCTAAAAGAATTAAATCAGGTTTTTGTTCTTCAAGTAACTCAATCGCCACTAACCCATTAATGGCAACAATCAATTCATAATCGTCCTGGAGCGCCTCCACTAGAATATCAATATTCATTTCCGTATCATCTACTATCATTATCGTTTTTCGTCTATCCATTATCTTCCTTCTTTACAATATCCATTATTTCTTCAACCATAGCCTTAGCTTCTTTAAAACGATAGCGATCAACAAGTTTCTTTGTTTTGTTTATTTGTACACTAAAGTGCGTATCATGAGCATTTGCTACCAAGTAGTTCATACTATCTTTTATTTCTTTCGCACGGGCCTTTTCTAAAGCATCGAGTAATTTACTTAATGCTTCATAAACAGCAAAATCGGAATTTAGTAGCTTTTCCTCCTGATCCTTTATCAGAATAACCCTTTGAATCGTATTTAATAGTTCCTCATTTAAATCAGAAAGTTCCTCAAGTTTTTCACTTAAGTTCTTCTCATTATATGACTCATATTGTTCTTCAAACTGAATAATAAATCTCCTAAGTTTCATAGCTCCTATATTTCCGGTAACACTTTTAAGGCTATGAATGAAGCGTTTGGCTTCATCATATTGCTTATTTAGCCTCAAATCAGAAAGTTCTTTTGCCACATTACTATAATTATCACAGTATCTCTTTAATATGACATAATAAAGATCTTGTTTATTGCCTAGTCGAATTAAAGTTTCTTCAAATTCTAAAATTTCTACCTTTTCATCTGAGGGTTTTTCAATATTTTTAATACTATTACCTAAGAGCCATTTTTCAAGGGTTTCATACAAAAGCTCTGGGTTAATTGGTTTTGAAATATAATCATTCATACCAGACTCAATGCTTCTTTCCCGATCACCCCTAAGCGCATTGGCTGTCATGGCTATAATAGGCAATTCTGAATTTGAATAGGTTTTTCTTAGAATTTCTGTGGCTTTGTACCCATCCATTATAGGCATTTGCACATCCATAAGAACTATATCAAATTTATTGGCACCGACATGTTGAATTGCTTCCTCACCATTACTAGCAATACTTACACGAATACCAACTTGTTCTAAAATATCCTTAGCAACCAATTGATTAATATCATTATCTTCAACAAGTAGTACACGTTTATCTGCAAGCGACCCATGACACTTTAATTGGTTTTTTTCATTTTGGTCCTTATTAGCTTGACTCCATGCTGTTCCTTTTAAAGCATTCATAACCGCATCAAACATTAATGACTGATTAATCGGCTTCACTAGAAAATTCTTAACCCCCAATTGATTTACTTGATTATAATAGCTTTCACGTCCAGTAGCACTAACAAAGATTGTTTTAGGCACGGTGATCTCAGTATTCGCTACTAACCTTTTATATAAATCAATTCCTGATAATTCTGGTAAATTAAAGTCAATAACAAGTAGATCAAAGTCTTCTTTTTGAAGCAGTTCAATTGCTTCAAAAGGATTTCTAAGTGCTGTGACCTCAAAAGAAAATGAATGGAGCATTCTTTCAAGTATCATCAAGGATGTTTTATTATGATCTACTACTAACACCTTTTTACCTTGTAAATCTGGATATTCTGCATAATTAGGTTTTATTAAATCTACAGCTTTATCAAAAAGGGCAACAAATTGGAAGGACGCACCTTCACCATATACACTTTCTACCCAGATCTCACCATTCATTAGTTCAACCAGTTGCTTTGAAATTGTTAAACCAAGCCCTGTCCCACCATACTTTCTTGTCATTGAATCATCCGCCTGAGTAAAGGCTGTGAACAGTCTTTCAATTTGCTCCTTAGTTAACCCAATCCCTGTATCCGTAACACTAAAATATAACTTAACTTTGTTTTCCGTCTCATCTAGAACCCTTACAGCGACATTAACTTCTCCTTGGTCGGTAAATTTTATAGCATTAGTCGTCAAATTAGATATAATTTGTTCTAATCGAAGTGGATCACCTATCAGTATGTCTGGCACTGCTTCTAATGTATCAAAATTAATATCAATACCCTTATTAGTGGCAGAAATTGTATATAGATTAGATACATTCTCTAGTACCCTATCTATATTGAATTTAATGTTTTCTATTTCAAGTTTACCCGCTTCAATTTTCGAAAAATCCAAAATATCATTGATAATTCTCAGAAGTGCTGTTGATGCTCCCTCAATTTTTGAAACATAATTTTTTTGGAGATCATTTAAATCAGATTGACCTATTAAATAGGTAAGTCCCATAATTGCATTCATGGGTGTTCTAATTTCATGACTCATATTTGCAAGGAATTGACTTTTAGCGTGGTTTGCTTCTTCTGCTTTTTTCCGGTCAGTGATGTCTTGCCCTTGAGCAATTATTGACACAGGGGTTATTCCATCCGAATCGTATATAATTGCCGAGTTCCACAAAAGAGTTCGAATTGAACTGTCCACATGAATGATTTCAATTTCTAAGGTTTCCCAGCGTTTCTCTTTCTGCAAATTCTCAAAAAACTTCATTGACTTGCTTGCCTGGTCAGGTGGAAAAAGCATATCAAGCGATTTCCCGAGCACCTCCTTTTCGCTTCTGCCGGTGATAAATTCAACGGCGTGATTAAAGTGCGTGATGTGTAATTGCGGATCCAAAACGATGATGGGTGCATTGGCATAGTTAATCAGATTTTCGAGATAGGCATTAGCAAGAATTAACTCTGCTGCCCGTTTATCTTTCTCTTCGTCTTGAAAGGCAAGCTCTTTATTAGCAATGACTAACTCGGCTGCCCGTTTATCTTTCTCTTCGTTTTGAAAGGCAAGCTCTTTATTAGCAATGACTAGCTCGGCTGCCCTTTTATCTTTCTCTTCGTTTTGAAAGGCAAGCTCTTTATTAGCAATGGCTAACTCTGCTGCCCGGTCTGCTTTCTCTTCGTCTTGAAAGACAAGCTCTTTATTAGCAACGACTAGCTCTGCTGCCCGGTCTGCTTTCTCTT
>Ga0209125_1001558_pt1 | contig 20760 bp, 18 predicted proteins | sample BarGraIncub1131A_FD_184503 | JGI IMG/M metagenome (GOLD analysis project Ga0209125, IMG submission 184503) | Arctic peat soil microbial communities from Barrow, Alaska - Barrow Graham LP Incubations 11-31A (SPAdes) (version 2) | ecosystem: Environmental > Terrestrial > Soil > Wetlands > Peat...
GTGCACTAATGCATCTCGGTAATATTTCTTACCGGTTGGGGAGATCTCTTGAATTTGATCCGGTAAAGATGAAGTTTAAAAATGACCCCGAAGCCGATGCAATGCTAACACGACAATACCGAAAGCCTTTTGTGATTCCGGATAAAATTTAGCGTTCACGATATCTTGTAATGGGATAAATGAGACCTGATCTTGCTTCGGCAGACACCTTTAATTATATATCTCTAATGAAAACAGAACCCAAATATCTGAATGTCAGATGGATAGTTCTCTTATTTCTATTTTTTGCCACAGTTCTACTGTATCTCGACCGTTCTGCCCTGGGTATTATGGCTCCATTCCTTCAAAAAGACATCGGTTGGAGCGAACAACAATATGGTAATATTAATACCGCATTTATGATTGGGTATGCACTCTGTTTTCTGATTATGGGTGTGTTTGTTGATAAAATAGGAACCAAGGCAGGATATGCCATATCTGTAGGAATGTGGGCAATAGCCCAGGCGTCTACTGTTTTTGCGAAAACCTGGATTGGATTTGCTTATGCCCGCATTGGATTGTCCATTGGCCAATCAGGTAATTTTCCTGTTGCAAATAAGGTACTGGCAGAGTGGTTTCCAAAAAAAGAACGTGCACTGGCTGTTGGGCTGTTCAATGGGGGAGCTAATGTTGGAACCCTGACGTCTCCTCTTATTATCCCAATTGTTGTTTCGGCATTTAATAACGATTGGAGGGCAGCTTTTATCTGGACGTTGCCAATTAGTGCAATATGGATTTTATTGTGGTTGCTATTTTACAAAAAACCTGAAAACCATAAGTTAGTCAGTAAAGATGAACTTGAATATATTAACAGTGATAGCCAGCATGAAACAACCGGAAAAATAAGCTGGTCCGTTTTACTGAAAACAAGGGAAGTATGGGGTATTTGTGTTGGTAAATTTTTGACCGATCCTATCTGGTGGTTCTATCTGTTCTGGGGTGCCAAATTCCTTAATGGGAAATTCGGTTTAAATTTAAAAGAAATTGGACTACCGTTTTTTACAATCTATCTCATTTCATGGATGGGTGGAATATTCATAGGCTGGCTTTCTTCAAAATTCCTTAAAATGGGCTGGTCTCTTAACAAGGGAAGAAAAATGGGTTTTTTAGTTTGCGCAATTTTTGCCTTACCTGTAATGTTTGTTCCTTATGTAGATAATATGTGGTTGGCAGTATCATTAATTGCAATTGCTGCCGGAGGTCATTGCGGATGGTCTGCAAACATTTTCAGCCTGATGTCCGACATTTTTCCACGGAAAGCAACTGCATCAATCACCGGAATAGGAGGCTTTGCAGGCGCTGTTGGTGGAGCGCTGATCGCTCAGCTGGTTGGTGGATTACTCCAAAACCTGGGAATGGATGGTTATGTAATACCTTTTCTAATTGCATCAATAGGCTATTTTATTGCTCTCGCCATAATGCATATATTAATACCAAAAATTAAACCTTTAGATTTATAAATGGTAATGAAAAGTTCTGAAAGATTAAATACAACACTCAACCACAAAGAACCTGACAGAGTGCCTTATGACCTGGCCGGCACTACTGTTACGGGAATCAATAAGAAGGCTTTTGTGAGGGCAATGGAGTATCGTGGATTATCCCATGAATTCGATAAAAAAGAGATAGATCCTATCCAGCAGATTGTTACACCAATAGAAACAACTTTAAGGTTACTGAATTCAGATACACGGCGTATCGGTTCCCGCAGGATCCCTGACTTTGAAAAAATAATTACCGTGAAGGATGGTATATGGGAACTTACAGATAGTTGGGGATGTCTCTGGAAAATGGATGAATCGAAAGACTTTTATTTCAATCAGTTTACTTTTCCTCTGGAACAGTTTTCTTCCATAGATGAAGGATTACAAAATTATCGGTTTCCCAAATTGGAGCATCATTCTGATCTTATCCGAAGTGATTTGTCGGAACAGATACAAAATATTTATGATTATGGAGTGATCGCGGATAGAAATTGTGCTGGTCTTACAGAAACATCATTACGGATAAGGGGATATCAGAATTGGTATTTGGATACAATGATTGACCCTGCAGGTGTAGAAAAACTACTAGATCTGATCCTGGAATACAAATTTAAATACTGGGATCTGATTATTGACCGGCTTATTGAAAATAATCTTCAAAGTAGAGTAAGTGTAATATCCGAATGTGATGATCTTGGAACACAAACCTCCACCTTACTGGAACCGGATTATTTACGAAAGACCATAATACCAAGGTTTGGGTTGCTATGGTCGCATATCAAAAGGAGATTGCCTCACATTAAAATATTTATGCATACCTGTGGCTCGGTCCGTGTATTGCTTCCCGACCTCATTGAAGCCGGATTAGATATTCTTAATCCGGTTCAGTTTACTGCTGCAAATATGGAACTGGAAGGTTTGAAAAAAGACTTTGGAAATGACCTCGTATTTTGGGGAGGTGGTGTTGATACGCAATCTACTATGAAAAATGCCCGCCCTGAACATGTAAAAGATGAGGTAAGAAAAATACTAGATATTATGGCCCCGGGTGGAGGATTCGTATTTGCTCCGGTACATAATATTCAGGAAGATGTGCCTCCTGAAAATTTTTGGGCCATGTGGGATACCCTTATGGAATATGGGAAATATTAAAATTGACCATCTATTATAACAATAGTTCTTTGAAAATTTTTTGATTTTTTGGCGTGTTTGGGTTGATAGCAAACATGCACATAAATCTTTCGAGCATCAGAGTATTGTTATACAGAGTTTTATAGTCAGACATTGAGAACGGTTGACCTTTGCCTTTGGTTGACAACCAGTCTTGCTTTGCCAGATTTATGGTTGAAAGTGATGCATTAAAATGAAAATCCAATTTGTTTTTACTTCTTCCTTGACAGTTGGTGTAGGTGCTGAAATAAAGCAAATTGAAGTCAGATTGAATTATGGTCTGGGATTAGCCAATATTTGTGGATTTTCAGATGGCACTAAATCATACAACCGTGTTTTAGAAATATCTGCAGTCTATAAATTTGGTTCAAAAAAGAAGTAATAATGCGCTCAATTGAATGAAATTGAAATACTTTGATCAATATACTGATATCGACTTGCGAGCCTTGCCAGGCTCGCAAGTTCTTTTCAAAAACCATCTGCCTGGCACTCCATCTTTCTAATCCCATCATCCATTCATCCAATAAATCCCAATCTCAGACACCTTTCGCAATATTCCAGGCCCAGTTAAGCAATATCAGTACGATAGCCGGGATGGCTACCCATTTGCGCTGAAGCGTTCTCTCGAAAAGATGAAAAAATCTAAAAAGTGTTGATTTCCTTGTAAGTAGGTCATAAGCAATCCAGAAAGGAGAAATAACCATTACCATGAAAATCACAAAACCAAGCGGGTTCCAGTAAAAACCACCTACCAGATCACCGTGTATCAAAGCCAGTACAGACCGGGTTGACCCACAAGACGGACAGGGTACATGCGCGAAGTGATGGATAACACACACGTCGTATCGTGTTCCGATATCTTCCGGTTTTAGCCTGCTGATAAGTGCCAGCCAGATATATCCGGCTATGCAGGCCAGTGATAAATACAAAAGAAAACGATTACGGGTCAGCGGCATTAATAAATTGCCCTCATCAGTTTTTCAGTGTTCTTCCGACGGGTAATTCCCATGATAATAACCCAGTCAATCAGCATCCAGATGCCAAATCCACCGCAGGTAAGAAGCTTGGCAATACCCAGACCTGTATCTCCGATCATGAAACGGTCGACTGCCAACGGACCTGTTACGAGTGAAACAATCAGAATGATAACAGGATCGTTAAACTGCATGAACTGGAGCATTCTCCATTTCGATTCATCCATTTCCAGCAAACGTTCGCGGATGTAATACATCTGATGATCCTCCAGATATTTTGCATTCGCCATCAAAAACATGTCCACACTTTGAGCATCCATCTCGAAATTTTTAAAGGTTAATTGAGATATATTGTGATAAGACTGTGATTTTGAAATAAAATTACAATTTTATTTTTTTCTGATGCGGTCTTTAAATATTTTTTCAAATTTCTCCATTTTAGGTTGAATCACCATCTGGCAATAGGGTTCATCCCTGTGCAACTGGTAATATTCCTGGTGGTAATCCTCTGCTGGGAAGAACAGCTACATCCGGTTCAAATTCCAGGGCAATCGAATTCATGCAGTAACGTTTTCCTGTTGGCAGCGGACCGTCATTAAAAAGATGACCCAGGTGACCGCCACAACGGCCGCAGAGCGCCTCAGTCCGGTGCATGCCATAGCTATTATCTTCCTGGAAATGAACGCTGTTTGGATCTAACTGCTCATAAAAGCTTGGCCATCCGCATTCACTGGCGAACTTGGCATCAGAACGGAAAAGTTTATTGCCGCAGGCGGCGCAATAATAAGTCCCTTTTCCTGTAAAATTCCAGTATTTTCCGGCAAAGGACCGTTCGGTGGCCTTGTTTCGCGATATTTCATAAAGATCAACCGGGAGCACACGCTTCCATTCAGAATCGGAGACGTTAAGTTTCTTCTTGTCAGTCCTGGAATAATAGGGATTCCCGGGTTTCGTAGGATCAGGTGCATTCATTGCAGAAGTATTTAGCATTAAAAAAGAGCAACATACCCACAAAAGGAGTGAGTATAAAATAGATATCTTATTCATATCGTCTGGTGACTTTATGATTCCTTGTACGAAAAAAATGATTTGGAAGTTTATTTTTAGGTATCAGAAACGGAGAAAACCTCTTTTTGTTTTTCCTTGTTTGAACAGTACGATGTCAGCCTTTTCGGAAGTAATAAGACATCCGGTACTAATTTTGTCGAACCACGGAAGTATTTTTTGGGTGAATTTCTCGATCTTATCGGCCTCGTCGACAATTTCAATGATGACTGGCAGTTTCTCTGTGATCTCCCAGAACCTCGTTGAGCGGATCACACTGCTGGAACCAAATCCCATCACACCCTTCAAAACGGTCGCGCCGTTCAGGCCATATCTTTTGGCAGCAAAAACAAGGGTCTCATATAATAATCCGTTCTTGAACTTATCGGTCGAACTGACAAAAATTCTTAGCACGCGGGCATCGGTATTGTTTTCCATGACTAAAATATTTTAGTGAGAGCATTCCCAAAAAACACGGCAACCAATCCCAGGAAGACACTTAATCCGGTATAAAGTGCAAAACTAATGAAGTTGCCGTCCCTCAAAAGTGTCATATTTTCATTGGCAAAAGTAGAGAAGGTAGTAAAACCGCCGCAAAATCCGACAGTCAGGAAAATCCGCCATTCATCGCTCAGAATATTGGTTCGCTCTGAAATTCCGAAGATGAAACCTATCAGCAAACAGCCCAGCAAGTTAACAGCCATGGTTCCATAAGGAAAAGCGGAGGCAATACTATTTTGAACGGCTCTTGACATGAGGTACCTGGCAATTCCGCCCAGGAAACTCCCTATACCAATATATAGCAATGTTTTAAGCATACATTCCCCTCCCAATCATCTTCAGAAAAAGATTCATCCCCTGCCGTTTCGAATCGTCCAGATGATAAAATATGTTTTCGCGGAAGTATTGCTCAAAGGGATAATTGGGATAAAGCAGTTGATATTCTTTTATTACTTCAGGAATATGAACGATTCCGTCCTGCAGCGCCTCCGCAAACGCATCCGCAAATGACCGGTCAATTGGTTTGTTTGCCACCCAGCATGCGAACACAAAATCCAGGCCGGTAAGGGCTTTCCAGGCTTCGCCTAAATCATAAACATAAGCAAAATGCTTCTCCGCTTCAAAAACCCGATCACCTATGATGATCCCTGCCGTTGTTCCCTGAATATCCTCTTTGATATAATTAACACCCCCATTCTGCCATTCCGGCCGGATTTTCCAATAATCCCTTACCAGGATTCTCACCAACTGAACAGATGTACGCGACTGATAATCAAATACTATCTTTCGAACGTCTTCAATAGGCACCTGACTTACCAAAACCACCGTCCGCACTTTCCCTGAACAGGAAATGCAAAAATCGGTCAGAATATTGGCTCCCTTGACCCCAGAAATCTCTGCGACAGGGATAATTCCCAGATCCGCAGTTCCTGCTTTCATCTTATCGGCGCAAACGGACGGAACATCAAGCGACAGATCTATGTTGTCCATAATTGCCGAATGTGTTATTCCATATAAAAATGGCTTGGTATTCAGGTAGGTGATAGCAGATATCTTAATTTTACTCATGGTAGTATATTGTCACGCAAATTTACGAAAGATTTATTTGTTACTTTTGCATTTGAATCAAAAACAGAAATTTGATGGAATTGCAGATTTTAACGGCAATATCTCCGATCGACGGTAGATACCGTGATAAAGTGGCCGTGCTGGGAGATTATTTTTCGGAATTTGCCCTGATCAAATACCGCCTCTTTGTTGAAGTAGAGTATTTTATAGCTTTAACGGAAATTCCTTTGCCACAGCTGAATGCATTGAATGATCAGACAAAGGCATCGCTGAGGAATCTCTACGAAAATTTTTCGCTGGAAGATGCCGGCCGGATTAAAGAGATCGAGAAAGTCACCAACCACGATGTCAAGGCTGTCGAGTATTTCATGAAGGAAAAATTCGACCAGATCGGACTTTCTGAGCACAAAGAGTTCATCCACTTTGGGTTAACTTCACAGGATATCAATAATACAGCGGTACCCTGTTCCATGCAGGACGCGATTCATCAGGTTTATCTTCCAGTTATGGAAGAGCTTCTTAACAAACTGAATGAGCTTGCAACTGGCTGGCACGACATACCAATGCTTGCCAAGACACACGGTCAGCCGGCCTCTCCCACTCTCCTTGGGAAGGAAATCAGGGTTTTTATTGAAAGACTAAATGTACAATTGAACCAGTTGAAGAACATCCCCTGTTATGCAAAGTTTGGAGGAGCAATTGGAAACTTCAATGCCCACCATGTTGCCTACCCTTCCATCAACTGGATTGATTTTGCGAATCGTTTCGTGAAGAACGCCTTGAATCTGGAACGTTCACAAACCACAACTCAGGTAGCTCATTATGATAATTACGCTGCGATTTTTGATTGTCTGAAGAGAATTAACACCATCCTGATTGACCTCGACCGGGATTTCTGGAGTTATATCTCCATGAATTACTTCAAACAGCAGATCAAAAAAGGAGAGATCGGCTCTTCAGCCATGCCCCACAAGGTAAATCCCATCGACTTCGAAAACTCCGAGGGGAACCTGGGTGTTGCCAATGCACTGTTCGAACACCTTTCTGCTAAGCTGCCTATCTCCCGGCTGCAAAGGGATTTGACCGACTCGACAGTTTTGCGTAATGTGGGAGTACCCATTGCGCACACGATTTTGTCGATAAAATCAACACTTAAGGGGCTGAATAAATTGCTGCTTAATCCCGAAATGATCAACCGCGATCTTGACGAGAACTGGGTTGTCGTTGCCGAAGCGATCCAGACTATTCTGCGCAGGGAAGCCTACCCGAATCCATATGAAGCCTTGAAAGATCTGACGCGTGTTAACCGCAAAATTGACCAGTCAGTATTCCTGGAATTTATCGAAAGCCTTAAGATCTCCGATGAACTGAAAGCAGAGTTAAAGAGAATAACGCCTCAGAATTATACCGGGATAGTTTCATAAACCACTTTAAATATATACATTTCTTAGATGAAAGGCCTCTACCAACTGCTGATGCGGTTTTTGCCCCCCTACAAAGGATATGTTTTTCTTAATGTGCTTTTCAATTTCCTGGGTGCCCTCTTCGGAGCATTCCAATTTGCTGCCCTCGCACCGGTTTTAGGCATCTTGTTTGGTACCCAGAAAATGGTGGCCAAACCTCTCGAATTGAGCTTTTCATTAGACAGCCTGAAGGACAATCTGTTATATTACATCAGTGAAATGATAAAGACCAACGGAAAAGAAAAGTCTCTGGTCTATTTTGGACTCTTCATCATTCTCATGGTAATATTAAAGGTAGGCTTTACTTACTTTGCTTCTTTTGTGATGGTCCCTTTGCGTAATGGCATTGTTTGCGATATTCGCAACCAGATATACAACAAGATTTTATCCTTACCGCTCGGATTCTTTTCGGAGGAACGTAAAGGGGATATTATTGCGCGCATTACCGGCGATGTTCAGGAGATCGATAACTCGATTTTCAACTCCATTGAGATGATGTTCAAGGATCCTATGATCATTCTTATTTCGCTGATTGTTATGATATATATGTCCTGGTCGCTGACGCTTTTCGTCTTTCTTATGCTGCCGGTTGTCGGATATATCATTGGGAAAGTCGGCAAGAGTCTCAAAAAGCCCTCGATGAGAGGCCAAAATAAGATGGGAGAAATTTTGTCGACGATTGAGGAATCACTGTCAGGTTTGAGAATAATTAAAGCCTTCAATGCGGAGAAGAAAATGAATAAGGTGTTTGCAATACAAAACACTGAATATCTCCATATCATGAACAAGCTAATGTGGCGCCGATATTTGGCTCACCCCATGAGCGAATTTTTGGGTACAATTGTCATAGTGGTTGTTTTATGGTATGGTGGAAAATTAGTTCTTAGCAACACAAGTACTTTATCACCTGAATCGTTCATAACGTATCTGGTATTTTTTTATACGATCATCAACCCGGCCAAGTCATTTTCCACTTCACTCTATTCTGTGCAGAAAGGTCTGGCGTCAATGGATCGGATTGATATGGTACTTCTGGCCGAGAATACCATCGTTAACAAACCGAATGCGATAGCTGTAAAGGAATTCCATCGTAATATCGAATACCGTAACGTTAGATTCAGATACCTGGAAGACGAAGTATTGAAGGACGTGTCGCTGACCATCGCCAAAGGAAAAACCATCGCACTGGTCGGACAGTCCGGTTCGGGCAAATCCACTTTTGTCGACTTACTACCACGTTTCTGGGACCTGCAATCCGGGAGTATTATGATAGACGGCATAGACATCAGGGATTATAAAATTGCCGATTTGCGCGGTCTGATGGGCAATGTAAACCAGGACCCTATTCTGTTCAATGACACCTTTTTCAATAATATCTCTTTTGGTGTGGAGACTGCAACCGAAGAAGAGGTAATGGATGCGGCCAAAGTGGCCAATGCACACGATTTTATTATTGCATCCCCGGAAGGCTATCAAACCAACATCGGCGACCGGGGTGGTAAATTATCCGGCGGACAACGTCAGCGGATCTCAATAGCGAGGGCCGTGCTGAAAAATCCGCCGATCCTGATTCTCGATGAAGCTACTTCCGCGCTGGATACCGAATCTGAGAAGCTGGTGCAGGAAGCACTCGAAAACCTCATGATGAACCGTACCTCAATTGTCATTGCACACCGCCTTTCAACCATAAAGAAGGCAGACCTCATCTGCGTATTCCATGAAGGTAAGATTGTGGAAAGAGGCACACACGAAGAATTGCTGACACTTGGTAAGATCTACAAAAAGCTGCATTCCATGCAAAACTTTTAACAAAAAAGGGAGCCGAGGCTCCCTTTTTTGTTCGTTTTGGTGGTAATCGTTACTGTACTGCGTCGGTCAATTCACTGCCGGCTTTAAATTTAACGACTTTTTTTCCGGCAATTTTAATAGTTGCACCGGTTTGAGGATTACGGCCTGTACGTGCAGGACGATCAGAAACAGAGAAAGAACCAAATCCGACAAGTGCCAGACGGTCGCCTTGTTTTAAGGCTTCAGTAGTTGTTTTTACAAATGCTTCAATAGCTTTTTTTGCATCAGCTTTTGTCATTCCGGCTTCTGCAGCAACGGCGTCAATCAATTGCGCTTTGTTCATAATAAATAAGGAATATAAATGGTTAATAATTTAGGTCATTCGGAAGATCAGTGCATTCGTTCGATTAAATCCACCAATTTTTTTGAAGATTGTTAAAAAGACAAACTCCTCCGGAAAACCCCTCACTTGCCCAGTTTTATAATAAAAATGATTCAAATGATTTCTACGGACTAATTTCAACACAATTTTCTACATATCAAAATTTTCGCACACTTTTTATCAGGAAATCAGCCAATATTTTTTTGGAGATATTTTTGCCGAACGGAAAAAAGGTTTACTTTTGCACACGCTAATCAGGAGAGATGGCAGAGTGGTCGATCGCGGCGGTCTTGAAAACCGTTGTACTGTGAGGTACCGGGGGTTCGAATCCCTCTCTCTCCGCAAATACGGGTGTAGCTCAGTCGGTAGAGCACTGGTCTCCAAAACCAGGTGTCGGGCGTTCGAGTCGCTCCTCCCGTGCCATTTTTCTTCCCTCCAATTTTACCTCTTAGTCAATCTCAGCACATCAATATTTCGATGTGCTGTACTAACCTTTAATCAATTTCATCTCACCTATATCTATACTCAACATCTAATCATAATATTGAATATCTGAGACTTAAAGCAACTCACACTATTCTCTTTTTCCCATTTTCTCATCTTTTTACTTTCCCCCTTCGGTCTTTCCCCGGTCCCTGAGCGCAGTCGAAGGGCCCTTCGACTGCGCTCAGGGACCGGTTTCACCTTGTCATTTTTTCAGTCTACCTTCAAAAACATACGTCTGCCGACCATCGAAAACTGCCATATAGTCAGCCGGAATCACTTGGCACAGGCTTTGATCCGAACAGGTATCAATTGAATGTTTTAACTTTAAATAGATTTGTACATGAAAGGAAAAATCGGGGTAACGAGTGAAAACCTCTTCCCAATTATCAAGAAATTTCTCTATTCTGATCACGATATTTTTCTTCGTGAGATCGTTTCCAACGCCGTTGATGCCACCCAAAAGCTGAAAACTCTTGCCAAAGCAGGCAAATACAGTGAGGAAATAGCAGATTTGAAGGTCAGAGTCACGGTAGACAAGGACAAAAAAACGCTTACGGTGTCGGATAATGGCATCGGCATGACTTCGGACGAGGTTGAAAAGTATATTAACCAGATCGCATTCTCGGGTGCCGATGAGTTTCTAAAAAAATACAAAAATGACGCGAATGCCATTATTGGCCATTTTGGACTCGGTTTTTACTCCTCGTTTATGGTTTCGGAAGAAGTTGAAATCATCTCCAAATCTTACAAGAAAAACGCCAAGGCCGTTCGCTGGGTTTGTGATGGTTCTCCGGAATTCACGATGGAGGACACTGAAAAAGATCAGGTGGGGACAGAAATTATCATGCATTTGAATTCAGACGCAGTGGAATTTCTTGAAGAAAACAGGATTACAGAGCTGCTGAATAAATATTGCAAATTCCTGCCGGTTCCGGTTATTTTTGGCAAAAAGAAAGAGTGGAAGGATGGCAAATATGAAGATACTGCTGAAGACAATCAGATCAACGATATCACTCCTGCATGGACAAAGAAACCTGTTGATCTAAAGGATGAGGATTATTCCAGTTTTTATCGCCAGTTGTATCCCATGGCTGACGAGCCTTTGTTTCACATCCATCTCAACGTGGATTATCCTTTTAACCTGACTGGTATTCTTTATTTTCCGAAGCTGAAGAACAACTTCGAGGTACAGAAGAATAAGATCCAGCTTTATAGTAATCAGGTGTTTGTGACAGACTCCGTCGAAGGTATCGTACCTGAATTCCTAACATTGCTCCATGGTGTTCTTGATTCACCGGATATTCCGCTGAATGTTTCAAGGTCTTACTTGCAGAATGACTCTAATGTCAGGAAGATAAGCAGTCATATTACCAAGAAAGTGGCCGACAGACTTCAGGATATTTTCAAGGAAAAACGATCTGAACTGGAGGAAAAATGGAACGACCTGAAGCTTTTCATCGAATACGGAATGCTGACAGACGAGAAATTCTATGAAAGAGCCCTGAAATTCTTCTTCTTCACCAATACAGATAAGAAGCTTTTCACCTGGGATGAATACAAGACGCTGATTGAATCGGCTCAGACAGACAAAAACAAGAAGCTGGTTTACCTCTATGCGACAGATATTGAATCGCAGTTCACCTTTATCGAGGCTGCCAAAAACAAGGGATACGATGTCCTTTTGATGGACGATGTCTTGGCAACTCCGCTTCTGAATCATTTCGAACAGAAATATCCGGAATCTCATTTCGTGCGGGTGGATTCTGACGTTGTTGAAAAGCTGATTGCAAAAGACGAACATGAGTCGGTAAACCTTTCAACAGAAGAAAAGAATGAAATGAGTCCAATCTTTCAGGCTGTTATACCCAAAGAGCGCGGACAGTTTATCATCGACTTCCAGCATTTAGGAGAAGCTGGCACTCCGATGGTCATCACACAGAATGAGTTCATGCGCAGAATGAAGGACATGTCGAAGATGCAGGCAGGGATGAGCTTTTACGGCGAAATGCCCGACAGCTATAATCTCGTTGTTAACATCTCTCATCCATTGGTAAAGAAGGTATTGGATGAAAAGGACGCAAATCTTAGTGCTGAACTCACTTCCTACAAATCAGAACTTTCAAAATTGAATGATCAAAAAAGCTCATTGGAAAAACTGAAAGAGGGCAAAAAAGAGGAGGAAGTTCCCCAGGAAGAGAAAGATCTTCTGAATGAGACGCGCGATAAGATCAGCAAAGTTGAGTCCGAAAGACGCGAAAAACTGGAACAGTTTGGTTCCTCCAACCCGCTGGCCAACCAATTGGTAGACCTGGCTTTCCTGGCCAACAACATGCTGAAGGGTGAAGCATTGGCCAATTTTGTGAAACGAAGTATTGAAATGATCAAATAATGGTCGCTTTCCTTGGTATAGAAAGAAGCCGTCTCTGAATAAAAGGAGACGGCTTCTTTTTTCCTACCGTGAAAAATCGTTTTTTAGGCAATAATTGAGGATATTTGTAGTAGCATAAAGCAATAAGATAAATGGCATTAAATCTTTCTGAAAAAGATCTGGAAAAGATCATCATGATTGGCGACCGGGTATTGGTCCGACCGAAAAATCCGAACCATCAGACCAGCTCCGGGCTCTATCTTCCACCTGCAGCAGTGGAGAAGGAGAATGTGCAATCAGGTTACGTGATCAAGACAGGACCAGGATTCCCGATTCCGGCCCTGACAGATGATAACGAACCCTGGAAAGAGGTCAAGGATGATGTAAAATATGTCCCGCTGCAAGCGCACGAAGGAGATCTGGCTGTTTATCTGAGTAAGACAGGTGTAGAAATTGAGTTCAAGAACGAAAAATTTCTGATATTGCCGCATTCTTCTATCCTGATGCTGGTCAGGGAAGAAGGTCTGTTTAGATAAAACTGCTATTCAGCAACTTCAACTGCTACCTCAGTGCTTTGAAAGATAGCTCGCAACACCTTCCGCGGAAGCCTTCATTGCATCGTCTCCTGCTTTCCAGTTCGCCGGACAAACTTCGCCAAACTCTTCAAAGTGAGCAAGTGCATCCACCATGCGAATCGCTTCGTCCACACTGCGTCCAAGAGGAAGGTCATTCACCAGCTGGTGACGAACAACACCTTTCTTGTCAATCAGGAAGAGCCCTCTGTAAGCTACCGGTGCTCCTGTAAAAGAAGATTCACCAGCATCGTTTACTTCATATTCTCCGGCTAATACACCGTAATTTTCCGCAATTGTTTTGGAGAGATCGGATACCAGTGGGAATTTTACCCCCTTGATACCACCATTCTTCTTTTCGGTGTTCAGCCATGCCCAGTGTGAAAATTCTGAGTCGACCGAACAGCCAACTACCGCGACATTACGTTTTTCAAATTCTGCCAGCTTCTCCTGGAATGCAAGAATCTCGGTAGGACATACGAAAGTGAAATCCAATGGATAGAAGAAAAACAGGACATACTTCTGACCAACAAATTGTTCGAGAGAAAAATCCTTAGCGAAATCATTGCCATTTATAACGGCAGTTGCCTTAAAAACAGGCGCTTTTTTACCAACTAATGTACACATATCTAAAAATTTAAATTACTTTTTGTAACGATTACAAAAATAGAATTAATATTCCGAATATGAAAATTTTACACGTAAATATCACAAAAAAAAGTGACTTTCGGAAAAAATCAAGCATATTTGTACTGAAAACAATAAAAGAGATGGACCAACAACAGATTTCAGCCTACCTAATTAAAAATGGCATAAGACCATTGCAGAAGCGTGTAAAGATCATGAGTTATCTTGTTACGAAGAGAAATCACCCCACGGTTGAAATGATTTACAGCGATTTGATCCACGATATCAATGGTTTATCCAAGACTACCATCTACAATGTTTTGAATCTTTTTGTTGATTCAGGCGTTGCCCTCGCGCTGAATATTGAAGGAAACGAAGTCCGGTATGATGCCGACACTTCCACACACGGACATTTTAAATGTAAAGTGTGCCACGGAGTAATTGACTTCAGAGTAAAAAAGGAAGAGTTGCCCATACCCGACATGGAAGGTTTCAGGGTGGATGAGCAGCATTATTATCTCAAAGGAGTCTGTTCTTTCTGTGCCAATAAAATTGAAGCCTAAATGGCAACTAAACTCTGGGAAAAGGGGACAAAAATCAATGCTTTAATTGAATCTTTCACGGTCGGAAAAGATCGTGAAATGGATTTATATCTGGCGAAGTTTGATGTTATCGGTTCTTTGGCCCACATTCAGATGCTTGAACAAATCGGTCTGATCACACAAGAAGAGCTGACTATTCTTTCAAAGGAACTGAAAACCATCTACCGTGAAATTGTTGACGGAAATTTTATCCTTGAGGAGGGAGTCGAGGATATCCACTCCCAGGTAGAGCTCCTACTCACGAAAAGATTGGGAGAGGTTGGCAAAAAAATACACAGCGGCAGATCCCGCAACGACCAGGTGCTACTTGACCTGAAGCTTTTCACCAGGGATGCCATCAAATCTATCACCGAAAACACTTTAATTCTATTTAATATTCTGATTTCCCAAAGCAGGCGTTACCACGAAATACTGATGCCAGGATATACCCATCTTCAGGTGGCTATGCCTTCTTCGTTCGGTCTGTGGTTTAGCGCTTACGCCGAAAGTCTGACGGATGATCTCCTGTTGTTGCAGGCTTCCTACCGTATCGCCGACCAGAATCCGCTTGGCTCGGCAGCCGGATATGGTTCCTCGTTTCCGCTTAACCGGCAGATGACTACCGACCTTCTGGGTTTCGAATCGTTGAACTACAATGTGGTCTACGCCCAAATGGGACGTGGTAAAATGGAAAAGACCGTTCTTTTCGCTCTCGCGTCCATCGCCTCAACTCTTTCCAGACTTGCTTATGATGTATGCCTGTTCATGAGTCAGAACTTTAATTTTGTAAGCCTGCCGGACGAACTGACGACAGGGTCCAGCATCATGCCTCACAAGAAAAACCCTGATGTTTTTGAACTTATGAGGGCTCATTGCAACAGAATACAATCACTGCCCAATCAGCTGCTGACTGTTACCAATAATCTTCCAAGCGGTTATTTCCGGGATATGCAACTGACCAAGGAGCTTTTCATTCCTGCTTTTCAGGAACTGAATGAATGTATCACCATCGCTGCCTTCGCGTTAGAAAATATCAGGGTGAACGAAAACATCCTGGCCGATGACAAATACCAGTATTTATATAGTGTAGAAGAAGTTAACCGGCTGGTTTTAAGCGGTATACCATTCCGTGATGCCTACCGGGAAGTCGGCTCTTCTATTGAAAAGGGGGAGTTTAATCCGTCCAGGGAAATCCATCATACCCACGAAGGAAGTATCGGAAATCTTTGCCTCGACAGCATCGAGACAAAAATGAAAGAGGTCATTGCTGATTTCAACTTCGAAAAAGCCTCCTCAGCAATAACCTCTCTTCTGGCTGAATAATTTATACAACACCCTGTACAATCATCGCCTCGGCAATTTTGATGAATCCGCCGATATTTGCACCTTTAACGTAATTGATAAACCCATCCTTTTCAGTACCGTATTTCACACAGGTTTCATGAATATTGATCATGATCTGATGCAATCTGGCGTCCACCTCTTCGCGCGACCAGGGCAAACGCATAGAGTTTTGAGTCATTTCGAGTCCTGAGGTTGACACTCCTCCGGCATTAGCCGCCTTACCCGGACCATAAAGTATCTTTGCCTTGATATAAACTTCGACTGCCTCAGGGGTGGAAGGCATATTAGCTCCTTCAGAGACCAGGTAACATCCATTCTTAATCAAGACTTTAGCATCCGCATCGTTGATCTCATTCTGTGTTGCACATGGGAATGCCAGATCACATTTGATACCCCAAGGAGTCTTGCCCTCAAAATATTCTACCTTATATTTATCGGCATATTCCTTGATACGGCCACGACGGATATTCTTCAGATCCAGGACGTAAGCAAGTTTCTCAGCATCAAAACCGGCAGGATCATAAACAAATCCGGTGGAATCAGACATGGTTACAACTTTTGCACCCATTTCAATCAATTTCTCGACAGCATACTGTGAAACGTTTCCGGATCCGGAAACAACTGCAACCTTCCCTTTCAGATCCTGTTTGCGGGTCTTTAGCATTTCCTCAGCAAAATATACTGCACCGTAACCTGTTGCCTCAGGACGGATCAAGCTGCCCCCCCACTCAATGGCCTTACCCGTCAGCACACCGGTAAATTCATTGCGAATTCGCTTGTACTGTCCATATAAATAACCAATTTCACGTCCACCAACACCGATATCCCCAGCTGGAACATCTGTATCGGCACCGATGAAACGTTGCAGCTCAGTCATGAAACTCTGACAAAATTTCATCACCTCATTATCGGATTTGCCCTTCGGATCGAAGTCAGAACCCCCTTTGCCACCACCCATAGGAAGTGTCGTAAGACTATTCTTAAAGACTTGCTCGAAAGCAAGAAATTTCAGGATTCCCAGGTTAACTGTAGGATGGAAACGAAGACCCCCTTTGTATGGTCCGATAGCGCTGTTCATCTGGATACGGAAGCCCCTGTTAATCTGAATCTGACCATCATCGTCAACCCATGGCACACGGAACATGATGACTCTTTCGGGTTCAACCATCCGCTCCAATACCTTGAAATACTGGTATTTTGGATTTTCCTCAATGAAAGGCATCAGTGATTCAACTACCTCTTTTACAGCCTGATGAAACTCAGACTCACCCGGATTCTTGGCAATCACTCTGGCCATGAACTCGTTAACTTTTACATCTAAAATGTCAGCCATAATTTATCCTTTATTTTACTTTGTGAATAAGTGGTAAAAATAGTCAGCAAAGTAAAATCGCTTGCCTTTCCGCACCCCAATTAAGTGTTTCACTTAATACCCGGAAGATGTACTTACCAGGAAAGCCAGGATGATCAAATTTCTATGATGTTATTCTTGATGGCAAACTTAACCATGTCGACCGTGCTTTTCAGATTAAGCTTTTGCATGATATGGTTCTTATGGGACTCCACCGTTCGTACGCTGATAAAAAACCGATCGGCAATCTCTTGATTTGAGTGACTGTCCCCCCAGAGTTTAAGAATCTCAATTTCCCGGGAACTCAGACTGGCAATTTTGGGATCCAGATGCAAATCATCCTGCTTTAAAGTAGAAATATATCTATTGAGCAACAGATGTGTAATGGATTTACTGAGATAATCATGACCATTCCTCAACGTGAAGATGGCCTCAATGATGTCATTCCTGTCAGAGTCCGGTCCGAGGAATCCTTTCACTCCTGCCTTAATCGTCTTCAGAACAATATCTTCATTATCATTCATCGACGACACCAGGATTTTAACCTTTGGATTACCGATATTCAGCTGGACGATCAGGTTAAAATTTCTAACAGAGATATCGGGCAAACTTAGAATCAGAACATGAACCTGAAGGAATTTTATCTTCTCGGTCAATACGCCCCGATCGTTGCAAACGAAGACGACCCTGATATCCGAAATGCCGCTGAATAATCCGGCAATGCCTTCCGATACAAGTTTGTGCTCATCAAAAACTGCAACGTCGATCATATTTTAAAATTTAATCCTCAAAACCTACCGGGAACTTCAGCAGGTAAAACCGACACCTATAATAATATTGCCGATGTTTTGTGCATACCGTCCATTAGAATTGTTAATGGTTTTTTAAAATGGACATGCTTAAAGAAGTTCGTCTCATGCATGACTTTTTGTGCTTTTAATTCATCCCAGCGGATAAAATCGGTGTAGGAATTGTGCTGAACGGAGAAATAGCCTATATTCATTGAGGTGACGTTATGGAAGAAATGTGAACCCAACGAAGTGTCCAAAGGATAGTTATTCAGACTTACCTCAACAATTACCTTGGCATTGGAGATTTGTGACCAGTTGACCGGAATCCCCACAAAACGATCCTGACTCCCCCATCTTCCAGGACCAATCAGAATATATTGTTTGCCTTGCTGTCCCATGATCCTATTCAGGTACTCTATTTCTTCAGCCATCTCGATAGTTCTGAGTTTATTGAATTTCTCGTTGTCGACGAAGATGACATCCCTGATTTCATTAATCTCCCCATTGCCCACACTAGATCTGGTAAACAGAACCATTTGTGACTTATCCAATTTATCCAGATCAATGTGCTGTTTAAACTGATCGCCGATCAAAGGTTTGATCTGCAAAAGATAGAAAGTCGGAAGGCCGTTTACGCCTGGATCAAGATCAACTGCATATTCAATTTCCACCGGGGATCCAAAAGCCTCCTTGATCGTGTTCAGCAAAACACTGATCGTTTCTGCCAGCGGGATATAATTGTATTGAAGGATGTTGGCAAAATTGACAATCCTAGGTCCGGGGATGCTTAAACCTGCCTCAACACGGTCGTTCTGAGCATTATAAACAGAAACACAATGCTTCAGTGTTCCGTGTCGCTCGGCTTCACGGATATCGAGAAGTTTCATCGCCGCCAGCTCTCCATGGCGTACAAAATCTACGTTTTTTGCCATACAGTCCAGCACATAAAACTGCACCTGTGAACTATTGAGTAAATCCTTGATGTTATACATCGAAACTTTTGGATATTTAGGTGAAAAACGGTAGGATTTCCAGCCGTCCACGACGTAGGTCCCTAATCCAACTGCTGCAACGGCAAAGCCTTCATCCGGTTTCATATTCGATACAGGGTAGTAGTTATAGGACTGTGCCACCCCGCTGATATGAGGATAGTAATAATTTTCATGCCTCTTCCCCACCAGTTCCTGTAGGATCACTGCCATCTTCTCATCCTCAATCTTATGATGTACTACCTTGAAATAGTTCCGTGCCTTTTCCGAAAAAGTCGAGGCAAAGACCAATTTGATGGCCGTTGAAATCTGATCGAGAAATATCTTCTTGTTCCTGGCATTATTTGGGATAATAAAAGTATCAAACACACCTGCAAATGGCTGGGTGATTGAGTCTTCCGAAGAACTGGATGAACGTACCGCGATAGGTTTGTCTGTCAGGGAAACGAATACCCTAAGCTTCTTCAGCAATGAAGATGATAACGGAGCCTCGGAAAAATGTTGTCTTAGCTCGGCATAAGAGATTGCAGGATCCAGTATCTTATCAAAAAGTTTATTTTTGGAGATGAACCGCTGAAATTCATCAGTTCCTATAATAACCGTGATCGGAGTCAGGATGTTGATTTTATTAGCCAGGGTTGGAAATTCGAGATTGTATATCAAGGTATTGATAAAGGCCAGACCGCGGCCTTTACCTCCAAGTGAGCCACCGCAATAGGAAACAATATTCTTTTCATCCAGCGTGGAGGTTTCGTCAAAACTCAGAATCTTCCCTTTCTTCTTCTCCTCCTTATACTTCTTGATTGAATCCAGGAAGAACTGTCTGGATTCATTCATGTTTTTGAACGAATCAACAGGTACCGGATTCAGGGTACGGGCCAACTGGATTTCTCCCCTGGCCATCAGCCAGAGAGATAACTGGTTTTCAGAGGCATGAAGATACAACGATTCATCCGGAACCTCCTGAAGCAACGTTTCAAACTCCCTCAGAGATTTTGCCACACCAATCGTATTTCCTTCCCTGTCGCGGAATACGAAGTTACCGAAGCCCAGATAACTGTTCAGATAATGTTTCAGATCTTTCATCAGTGTATCTGAATTTTTATTGATAAAGGCAACTTCCAGCTCTTCGGCTATTCTGGCGTTCCGGTCTTCGGAAGATTGCAGGATAATCGGAAGCTTGGAAATATGCGACTTAACATACCTGATAAACTTTACACCTGCATATTTATCCAGCTTGCCGACTCTGTCAAATTCAACATCAGAGATAACGCAAAGCATAAAATCCCGATATTTGTTAAATATTGAGATGGCCTCCTCATAATTTCTGGCGAGCAGAATTTTAGGTCTGGAACGCATCCGGCAGATCTTATCCAGCTCGTTCTTTTCTACCTCCGGCAATAGCTGCTGAACCTGACCAAATACTATGTCGTAAAGGATCTGCAGGTATCTGGAATAATAGATCGGCGAATCTTCGATCAGCAGAATGACCCTGACCAATCCAATTTTGGTATCATTTTCTACATTGACTTTATCTTCCGTGGATTTTACGATGGCAAAAAGTATCAGTGAATCTCCGTTCCAAACGAAGAGTTTGTCGACCGATTTTATGGTGTGCACCAACTCCTCATAAAATTTCACATCACTTTTCCGGTTCAGCAGCAGATAAATCGGCAGGGATTCGTATTGAGCCCGGATCTGTTCGCTGATGAAAACAGGAATCTCACGATCCATCCCG
>Ga0209125_1001559_pt1 | contig 20754 bp, 17 predicted proteins | sample BarGraIncub1131A_FD_184503 | JGI IMG/M metagenome (GOLD analysis project Ga0209125, IMG submission 184503) | Arctic peat soil microbial communities from Barrow, Alaska - Barrow Graham LP Incubations 11-31A (SPAdes) (version 2) | ecosystem: Environmental > Terrestrial > Soil > Wetlands > Peat...
TGCAAAATGGTATCGCTGGGTTTGATGATGATGAAATTAAACGTATTCATTTGTTAAGATCTGTTGTAAGCTATGAAGCCCTTGAATATTTTATCTGATACTACAAAGACAGCTATGTATAATAATGTATGTGATTTTTGCAAAGGATCTATTTATCAGTTTGAAGAGGGTATTTAAAGCTACCTTCTTCTTTTTAATTAAGGGTAGCACCAAATATTAAAAAGCCATAAACCTAAAACGACAAAAATAGATAATATAGTGGACAACTTCTGCTTGTTATTGTATGATTAAATAAAAATGGCATATATTGGAGGGGGATTTATGATAATGGAATTTAAAAATAAGATTAATGAACTATTGCATGATTTAGAGAGTAAAAGCCCGAGTAATGAAAAGGTTTTAATTGGTTTAGATGGTTTTGTTGATAAAATCGTTCATGTGGTAGGAAAAAGAAAAAGTGCAACGGAATTTGATAGAATAAAAACCATTAAAGAATTTGGAGAAAGGATAGTGAAAGCCGCTGGACTTAGTACTAATTTTGAAATGGTAGTATTGCAGGAAAAACTTGGTGGTAACGGCCCAATATTAAGCAATGCATTCTTAACCTATGGATTAGGATTAACTTATATTGGGGCCCTAGGGTATCCTCAAATAGATAATGTGTTTCAACATATGAAAGAAAATGGTGCGGTATATTCACTAGCGAATCCAGGTACTACTGATGCTCTAGAATTTGAAGATGGAAAATTAATGATTGGTAAACTTGATTCCCTAAATGATGTAAATTGGGAAAATATAAAAAAAATTATTGGTATACCTAAGCTTACTGAGCTTATAAATGATTCAAGTCTTTTTGGACTTGAAAACTGGACTATGCTTCCACATATGAGTAGTATATGGAGAGGCATAATAGAGGAGGTTCTCCCACATATTGATAATAGTAAAGGAAAAAGATTCATGTTCTTTGATTTGGCGGATCCAGAGAAAAGAACTAATGAGGATATTATTGAAGCACTGCAGCTTATTCAAAAATTCAATATATGTTTCAATGTAATACTTGGACTTAATTTAAAGGAAGCTGTTGAAATAGCTGAGGTTTTAGGAATACAAGGATATAAATTCGATAATACAGATAAGATTAATTTAAAAACATTAAATGAGCAATTATCAAAAAAATTAAATATATATTGTCTTGTTGTACACCCAACAATAGAAGCAACCGCAGTAGTTGGAGAGAATTACTACCATGTTGATGGTCCTTATACAGCAAACCCAATACTGACAACAGGTGCTGGGGATAACTTCAATGCAGGTTTTTGCTTTGGACAAATTCTTAATCTAAGTCTAGAACAATCCTTGATTTTAGGAGTTGCTACATCAGGGTATTATGTTAGAAATGCGAAAAGTCCAAGCTTCGATGATGTAAAAGAATTTTTAAATAACTGGCGTGATGACAAAATATAATGAAATCCAAAGTTGAAAAAAACTGTAACTAGGAATAGTGGGATACATCTGTTATTGTGGATGGTAGAAAGTCCCATCAATAAAGGTATATTTAAGAAAAATTCTTAAATATGCCTATCACTGGTATAAGGTACCTGACCCTTGGGAATAAATGGGAATAAAAAGGTCTAATTAATAAATATAACTTGAAGATGATGGAAGTATTGGTATGCTATTGATTTAGTTAAACTTTTGGATTAATATATAGTAATAGAATTAATATATATGATAATTGGAATTATTAGCAGTATAGCTTGATTATTTCTAATAAATTATATATTAAACTGATAACTAATAAATAACTGAACAAACAGGAGGGATATTATGCCATATATAAATTCAACTTTAACAGTAAAACTAACAGATGAAATGAAAGAGGCTATAAAATCAAAATTGGGTGAAATAATTACTGAAATACCAGGAAAAAGCGAAGAATGGCTTATGGTAGGCTTTAAAGATGACCATACTCTTTTTTTTAGAGGCGATAAAAAAGAAAAGGCTGCATTTGTAGAGATTAAAATATTTGGAACAGCTGACAAAAAACATAAGGAAGCGATAACATCAAAGGTATCTAGCTTATTTGAAGAGGAGCTTCATATACCCAAAGATAGCATATACATAGTTTTCGATGAGATAAAAGACTGGGGATGGAATGGTAACATGTTTTAATTTCAATGGCAAAATATTAACCGCTAAATATTTCAATGAGGTAATCCTAAAAATAACTAATGAGAGAATGACTTATTAAGGGGCTTTAAAGCATTTTAAAAATTTAAAAAACAAATAAGAGGTGTTTTTATGAAAAAAAAGGTTATTATATCCTCTATATTTATAATTATTATTTTATTATTACTCTTTACGGGTAACATAGTTCAATATGTTATTAATATTGAGTGGTTTAATCAAGTGGGTTACCTTTCAGTATACTTTACAAAGATACTTACTGTGTCTAAGCTAATGATACCTGTTTTTATAATTAGTAATCTTGGTATATGGTTATACTATAAGAGTGTTAGAAAAAGTATCGTACACTTACAAAAAGTAGTTGAGGTAAATACCAAAAAAACAGCGATTGAAAATAAAATGTTTATAGCATTTGATTTAATTTTATCATTCGTATTTTCTTTTACTTTTGCATCTAAATATTGGTTCATGTTTCTTCAATTCATAAATGCTGTAAGTTTTAATGTGAAAGACCCTATTTTTGGTAAGGATGTATCTTTTTATATTTTCAAGCTTCCTTTAATTGAATCTTTATATACCGTTATAATGACACTACTCGTATTCCTTGTTATTATTAAAGTAGTAGTCTTCTTCATAATTAAAGCAAAGGATGTTTCTTATGTAAGGAGAATACCAAATCCTTTTGGAGACTTAAAAGAACTCGGGAAGGAACTCATTATATTTTCAGGAAGACAACTTGCAATAATATCATCACTAATAGCACTTTTTCTTTCACTTGGATTTTTGATGAATTCATATAATTTAGCGTATAGCCCTAGGGGAGTTGCATATGGGGCAAGCTATACGGATATTCATGTAACACTACTTTTCTATAAAATATTGATTGTGGCTTGTATTCTTGCTGCAGTAGTAATATTTATAAGCGTTTTAAAATCAAAGGTTAAGCCTATAATAATCTCAATTGCTGTTATAGTTTTAATAAGCTTTGTAGAAGTAATATCAGCGGCCATAGTTCAAAGTAGTATTGTAAAGCCAAATGAAAAGGAATTTGAAAAACCATATATTCAAAATAATATTAATTTTACAAGGAACGCCTTTAATATTGCAAATATCACTACAAAATCTTTTAATGTAAAAAATGATCTGAAACAACAGGATATTTCAAATAATCAGAAGACAATAAATAACATCAGAATAAATTCAGCTACTCAGGCACTCGAATTTTATAATCAAGTTCAAATATTAAGATATTACTATAATTTTAGTGATATAGACGTAGATAGATATAAAATAAATGATAAATATAGCCAGGTATTTATTGCAGCAAGGGAAATAGACTCAACGTCACTCACTCCAAATACTTGGCAGAATACTCACATGATTTATACCCATGGTTATGGTGTTGTAATGAGTAAAGTAAATGCCGTTACATCAGAAGGACAGCCGGATTTTGTAATTAAAGATATGCCTATTTCAAACAGTACAAATATTAAATTAACCAATCCAAGAATTTATTTTGGTGAGCAAACAAATGAGTATGCATTAGTAAATACAAATGTGAGCGAATTTGACTATCCTCAAGGTGGAGCCAATAAAGTAACAAATTATGTTGGAAAAGCCGGAATCCAAATGAATTTAGGTAACAAACTTTTGTTCGCAATAAATAATGGGGATTTGAACTTCCTACTATCTAAAGATATTAAGAGCACAAGTAAAATCCTTATTAATAGAAATATAGTTAAAAGAGCACAGGCTATAGCGCCATTTTTAACTTATGACAAAGATCCTTATGTTGTTATAAGTGAAGGGAAAATATACTATATACTTGATGCTTACACTAAATCGTCCCAATATCCGTACTCGCAGCCGCAAGATGGAATAAACTATATTAGAAATTCAGTTAAGGTTATAATTGATGCTTATGATGGGACGACGAATTTCTATATGGCAGATTCAACTGACCCAATTGTGCAAAACTATGCAAAAATTTTCCCTAAGCTTTTTAAGGATATATCAGAGGTTCCAGCTGACTTAAAAGCACATTTTAGATATCCATCTGATATATTTAATATTCAAAGTGCAGTACTCGGAAAATATCATGTAACTGATCCTGGAGTATTTTATAATGGGGAAGATATCTGGGATGTTTCTAAGAATGCAAACGCTGTAGGTGGCGAAGCTAAAACAACTATTCCACCATATATTGTAGAGGAATTACCAGGTACAAACAGTGAAGAAATGATATTGCAACAATATTTCAATATTAAGGGAAAATATAACATGACAGCAATTTTGGCTGCTAGAATGGACGACGGTAACTACGGTAAACTGTTTCTAAATAAATTACCTGCAGAAACAACAGTTTACAGTCCTTACCTCTTTAAACAGAGGATAAGTCAGGATACTACAATTTCAGCACAGCTATCTTTATGGAATACTGGTGGATCTGAGGTACAGTATGGAGACACTGTAATTTTACCAATAAAGAATTCCTTGCTTTATATTGAACCTCTTTATTTAAGGGCTAGTGGGAAAAATAGTATTCCAGAAATGAAAAAGGTAATAATCTCTTATGACAATAAGCTATTGATGGTTGATAATATTGAAAGTGGATTGGAACAGATATTTAATTATCAGGCGCCAAATGCAGTAGTTCCAGGAAAAGCGGGAACCACTGCCCCATTAAGCCAAGCTAAAGTCAAACTAATTAAGGATGCAAATGATTTATATACAAAAGCACTTGATGCTCAAAGAAATTTAGATTGGGCAAAGTATGGAGACTATATTAAGCAGCTTGGCACTATACTAAAACAATTAGATAAATAAAAAATGAAAAACAGATGCAATTTTGCATCTGTTTTTCAATTGCTAAAAAGCGTCTGAAAGTTCCACTTTTATACTTTGATTTACACTTTTAACTTTGCTGTCATATATCATATTTTCATGGAGAACCTTTTCGGAAGGAAGAATAACTGTAAACTTACTTCCTTTACCAAATTCACTTTCAACATATATTCTACCACCATGCAATTCTACAATTGACTTAACTAAATTTAATCCAATACCCGTGCCCTCTGCATTTCTTGATAGCGAATTGTCTACCTGCTTAAATCTATCAAATATCATATTCAAGTGCTCGTCCTCAATGCCAATTCCATTATCTTTTACTGATATTTCAACAAATTCGTTTTTATCCTTAACTTGTATGAATATTTCATCACCGGCCTCTGTAAATTTTATCGCATTTGATATAAGATTTAATACTATCCTCTCTACTTTTTCTGGGTCACAAGCAATTGTTTTTTCTTCTATATCTGTATCAAATATAATATTTAAGCCTTTGCTATCAGTAAAATTAGTTACAGACATCACTATTTCTTCTACAACCTCAACTATATTGTTATTTGATACGTTCAATTTAAAGAATCCTGATTCAATTTTTGATAAATCAACTATGTTATTAATCATTTTAGATAATTTATAACAATTTTGATTAATTGAGTCTATATATTTAATAAATGAATTCTTCCTTTTGTCTAATTCACCACTATTGCAATACATATTAACTAGTTGTGCTGTTGCTGATATAACATTTAGTGGCGTTTTAAGGTCATGGGATATGTTAACAAGAAATTCTCCCTGTGATTGTACTGTTTTCTCCATGTCTATTGTAGACTTTATTTCACTAGTAACATCTATTATTACAATTAATATTTCTTGGATTTCTCCATTTACTTTAAGTATGGGCTCAAATATAACGTTCCAATATATCTCATTTCCATTTATCAAATATTTTTGTTTGTTAAGATACTTTGTTTTCTTTTCTTTTTTAACTTCATTTATACACTGGTAATATTCATTTGTTTGGAATATTTTAAAGTAATCTTCAATCTTAGTGTCTTCTATTTGCTGGATTGATTCAATATCAGGTTTCAACCTTTTAATGATACTAAATGCTTTTTTATTAATAGTAACAATCTTTAAATCTGGAAATGACAATCTAATAAAAGGTAAATCAAAAGTATCTATTATTCTGTTCAAGAATTCATAGCGGTTTCTTATAGCCTCTTCTTGCTTAAGGTAGTCTGTCATGTCTCGACTGCATATCACCCCTAAAGCAAAATTTCCTTCACTGTCATAAATAGGCGTTCCACTAACATCTCTTTGTATTGTTTTATGAGGAAACTTTTCTATAATTCTCACATCTTTTAATATTTCACCCCTCATAACTCTACGGGCTGGAATATTATTTGAGTCAATTTTCTCTCCATCAATATCATAAAACCTAAATTGTTTCTCCACATCGCCTATATTGTCTAAGGTCCTATAAGATGGAAGAAACCTTTCTCTTGCTGCTTTGTTAAATAATATATATTGTCCTTTATTATCAAAAATAGAAATACTATCGTCTATATTTTCTATAATAGCTTCTAATTGTTTTTTCTGTTCATCAAATTTTCTAGATTGTTCAATTGTTTCAGTAATATCATGAAAGCAGGATGCTACCCTAGTTAAATCGCCAATTGTATTATATATTGGAATTGAACTAATTTTTGCAAAATATTCATTAGTAGGATGACTTACAAACACCTTAAAATCTTTTACTATTTCACCTCTTAATGCTCTAACTACAGGAAAATTTTTTAATGGTATTTCATTGCCTTTCATATCAAACAATTTAGTTTGTTTAAGCGTATCGCTTGTAGTAATTAATTTATCTGGTTGATAAATTAGCCTCTTTGCTTCTTGGTTTACCATTAGTAATCTACCTTTTTCATCCGAAAGCATTACCCCCTCAGATAGATTTTCAATTATACTAATTAGCTGTGTATTCTGTTGCTCTAACTGTTTCTTTTGCCTCTTTAAACTTTGATTTTCTAAAACCCTTTCAGTGACATTAACAGAAGTTTCAAATATGTATTTCATCTTTCCGTTTTCAAATATAGGTATTTGAGTGAAATCCCAATAAGTTGTACCATTTACAAAATTACTAAACTTAATTTCTTTGATATAACTAATCTTTTGCGTTTCAAGAACAGTATTCCAAATAATTTCAGAGTTACTTCCTACAAATCCAGTTATAATTTCTCTAATAGATCTACCTATATTATTTTTCTCTTTACTAAAAGGTAAATCTAAAAAATAAAGATAATTTTCATTATCTTTAAGTAATATTAAATCAGGTACACTGTAAACGGTTACATTATATATATTTTTAATAAATGTTTGTTCTACGAAAATGAGCTTGTCGCTAAGTCTTGAATTCGGTTTTTCAACAAAGGTATATATTTTTTGATTTGTTTCTTTAGTATGAATAAGTGTTATATTCACTTCTCTTGCTTCAGAGAATTTTGTGAATATAAATCCTGAATAGTTACTGTTAATATTATCAAGAAGTGTTTGGGAACTAAATTTTAGCATATCTCCTATTTCTATAAGTGACTTGCCTAACAATTCACCCATTGTAAAACCTGTGAAATCAATAAATTCTTTATTAACCTCTGTTATTATGCTATCACTCGAACACAAATATGGTTCTATCATTCTGTTATTAAAGACATACTCCACGATGGCACCCCCCATTTATATATATATATACCAAGATTTTCCGTCATAGAATAAGCACATTATTAAATATGACTATTTAAGAAATTGTTTTACATATAACATAATATTATGTTATATTCCTTTACTTTTATTGATTTAAGTCCATTAAATACCTTTGTTTCAATTTCAATAGTCGATTGGTATATAAAGGAATGATATTTGGTTTAATTATAATATATACCATTATTATCTTTAATTCAATCTTTAATATAATACAATATATTACAATAAAAAATCGTTGAGATATTAACTAACAGCCAGGAGATTAAAACATTGAGATGAAGCTGTTTATTTAACAATGTGAATATAACTATTTGAGTACTTAGCTCCTATTACCTTATTAATTCTTCTGGAATACACTAGGTTATAAAGTATGCGTTTTAAAAACAAGTAGGGGATGTAAAATGAAATTAAATACATTACGAAGTTAACCCATTGATAAGAAAGTCCAATCATTTCTATTAGTGTGCCACCAAAGAAAAACCAAATTATATATACAAATGCACAAATGATTCTGAATTCTTTTAATTTTACCTTATCAACTCTGATATGTTCTTGTCTGTTATTATTTTTGTATCTTGCCTGATTTTTAATGGAACTGATCATAATATTGTCCCTCCATTCCCTACTTTACTATTTAACATGGTATTTATGTATGAGTAATTCTATAAAAATTAGCTAAACCCTCTTTGTTTTATATAATATTTTTCTCGAAAGCTTGACATATTAAATTATTTGTATTAATATAATAAGAAAAAATAACTATACAAGCAATGATAAGAAGAGTAAATATGTGCATTCTTTTACAGAGAGTTCCCTTAGGCTGAGAAGGAACAAAGAATTATTTATTGAAAAAGGTCTTTGAGCTTCACACCGAGCCTTATTGTAAGGGGTAGATTGTGACGGGAGCTCCCGTTTCCGAGCTAGAGTATTCGCAATAGTTACTTTGCCGTACTCAAAAAGATCAATGTGGTGACATGTTGATAAACTGGGGTGGTACCACGAAATATATCTTTCGTCCTCAAGACAAATAAGTCTTGGAGGTGGGAGTTTTTTTATTGTAATTTTTTAAACACAATACAAAAATAAAATATATGGAGGTATTAAAAATTATGAGTTTATCAGGAATTTGGTTACCAATTATTACACCGTTTTTAAATGACAAGGTAGATTTTGCAGCCTATAAAAAAATGATAGATTATTATATATCAAAAGGAATAACGGGACTTATACCTTTAGGTACCACAGGAGAAGTTCCAACTGTAAATGATGAAGAATTCGAACAAATTATTGAAAAAACTATGGAGTATAACAATAATAGGGTTCCAGTTTACGTAGGCCTCGGTGGAAACAATACATCTAAAGTAGTAAAGCAATTAAAGCTAGTTGAAAAATATAAAGCTGAAGGTATATTATCTGTATCACCTTACTATAATAGACCAGACCAAAGAGGAATTTACGCTCATTTTCAAAAAATTTCAGAAGCTACCGACTTAAATATAATACTTTATAATATTCCTTATAGAACAGGAAGAAATATAGAAAACTCTACTATACACAAATTAGCAGAGCTTAAAAATATAGTTGCTATAAAAGATGCCTGTGGTGACTTTAAACAAAGCTCAGAGCTTCTATTAAACCGTCCACAAGATTTTTCAATACTAACTGGAGAGGACTCCTTATTTTACTCAACCTTACTTCTTGGTGGAGACGGTGGAATACTAGCTTCTGCTCACATAAAAACAGAAGAATTCTTTAAGGTATATAATTATGTTCAAAATAATGACTACAAAGCTGCATTAGAAGACTGGAAGCCTCTTAACAACTTTATACCAATGCTATTTGAAGAACCTAATCCATCTCCTATTAAATACTATTTAAATAAACAAGGTCTAATTAATTCTCCTGAAGTAAGACTTCCTATTATGGAAATTACGGAAGAGCTTAAGAAAAAAATCGATTTGATTTAATAGTAATTTATATACTGTTTTGGGATTTGTACTACCATCAATTATGGATTGAAGATGATAGAGATATTTTCATGCTATTGATTTCATTAAACTTTTGGATTAGTATATAGTATATATAGTTTTTGATTTTTCAGCATTAGTTTATAAATAAACACTTTATGAGAAACAGATTAATATATTTATATAACATATTAGGAGGTTCAAAATGAATAAAATATCAAGCTTTACAGTTAACCACTTAGAACTTTTAACAGGAGTATATGTATCACGAAAGGATTATTTGCAGAATGATGTTTTGACTACTTTTGATTTAAGATTCACTAGACCAAATACTGAACCAGTAATGGATTCTTCCTATATTCATGCTATAGAGCATTTAGGTGCAACCTTTTTGAGAAACGATGAGGAATGGGGAAATAAAGTAATTTATTTTGGACCTATGGGATGTAGAACTGGATTCTACTTGATTTTGGTGGGAGATTTGGAACCAAAGCAAATTATTGAGCTATTACATAAAATGTTATTATTTATTATAGAGTTTGAAGGTGAGATACCAGGAGCCTCAACTAGAGATTGTGGTAATTACCTTGACTTAAATCTCTCAATGGCAAAATATTATGCCGAGAAATATTTAAATGAGGTAATCCTAAAAATAACTGATGAGAGAATGACTTATCATACTTAGTAGCTAATGGAAGGGAAGTATCAAAATGTACAAAAAAATTGCAAAACTAATTATATACGGAGACTTGAAAGAAGATAGTATTTTATATCAAATGGGTGAAATATTCAGAAAGTTTGAAAATAAAGATGCTATCAGTGCTGAACTTATTAGGGATTGCTATAAGCAGATTAAGAGGATTCTTGAAATTGCTACGGATTATGGATTTGATAAGAATCTATGGCATAATTATTTGGCGTATTTTCTTATTACAAATGAGAATCCATTCAGTATCACATGCGAGAAGGTTGGTGCTAATGATGGAAGTGTCAATATTTTTGCAAAAAATGATTTCAAAGTATTTAAAAGCTTGTTTGACTATGATTTCAGTTTAATCGAGGCTAAACTTGGGATTGATTGTTTTTCAATGATTTCTAATTATAAAGCTATTAATAAGAAGGAATTAATGTATAACAAGAATGTAAGTGAAAAGGTGCAGGTTCTAAGCGAGAAACTAGAAAGCGTCAAGGATGAAAATGAATTCTTTGACTATGTCACGGACTTCTATAAATCATACGGCATAGGAATCTTTGGGCTTAATAAGGCATTTAGAATATCAAATGAACAGAATAGCAAGATGGAAATTTATCCAATAAATAACATGGACAAGGTTATGCTTGACGATTTGATTGGTTGTGAGATTCAAAAGAAGCAGCTTACAGATAATACAGAAGCCTTCGTTGAAGGGCGCAAAGCCAATAACGTGTTACTGTTTGGAGACAGTGGAACAGGCAAATCTACTAGCATTAAGGCTATTGTGAATCAATATTATGACAGAGGGCTTAGGATGATTGAAATTTACAAACATCAATTTAAGGATTTGTCCACTGTGATTTCACAAATTAAAAATAGAAATTATCGATTTATTATTTATATGGATGATTTATCTTTTGAAGAATTTGAAATTGAATATAAATTCCTCAAGGCTGTAATTGAAGGTGGCGTCGAGACAAAGCCAGAAAACATTCTGATTTATGCGACTTCAAACAGAAGACATTTGATTAGGGAAACATGGAATGACCGTTCGGATTTAAAAGATAACGGTGATATACATCAATCTGATACTATGGAAGAGAAGCTTTCATTAGTTGATAGATTTGGTTTGACTATTTGCTATTCAAAGCCTTCAAGAAAAGAATTTTATAACATTGTTGTAGAACTTGCTAAGAAAATGAACTTAGATATTTCGGAAGAAAAGCTGTGTGCTGAGGCTAATAAATGGGAAATGAGGCATAATGGAATTTCTGGAAGAACAGCGCAGCAGTTTATTAATTATATTGCAGGAACTATCCAATAGTAAAGATAAAATCTAGTTTATAGCAATTAACCAATTAGAATATATAAAGAGATTAGCAGCAAAAACTGTTCAAGTTTTTGATGCTAATCTCTATTTTTAGAGTTCTATAGACGGATTATTTTCATCTATGAACCCTATTTTAATCTCACATTCAAATAATTCTTCCAGGATCTTTGCCAATTCATCTCTTGCAGACAATACCTCATTATTATTTTTACCCATGAAACCATCTATAGGGAAGAAAACATTCGTAGTACTTTCATCAATCTTTCCCTCATCGCTTTGTCTCCATATCCACTTTCTTGTTTTAATGGTGTTACCACTTACGTAAACTAATTCCCCACCTTCCACTTTTTCTTGCTCATTCATACCAAAGGGCATAAATAAATCCCCAGCTTGAGAAAAACGAATTTCAAGGTCCTCCTGTAATTTATCCATATCATGTGCTCCAAGAGGAAGTACATATTTTAGAGAAATTGCATTTCCTAAATCAACAATATTATTGATTTTAGGAAGATCTGCACCCTTTAATATCCTTTTTGTAAGTGCTTCTATGGAACTCATATATTTATTAGGGTTAATCCCCAAACCTATAAAAGCCTCTCTATAAACTGAAATGGCTGGATATTCTTTCAAGTTAACATCCACTAGTTTTTTACGGATGTTTTCTGTATTCTCATCCAACATATCACTTACCTGTTTTACCTTGCTTTTATTGTCAATACCTTTAGCAATTACAATTCCAAAACAAATACCCTTTAATTTTTCAAAAACCTCTTTGTCCACACTAAATCTCATCCCATTATCCACCCTTCAAAAATTTTCTAGTTTCCTAATTTCTAAAATCGTATTTCATAACAGCTTTTATTCTCTTTAATTATGTTATGTAAATAATATTGTAATATTTATAAGAATGTTACAATAACTGCATAGTTTTGTCAAGCAAATGTAAAAATTGAAACTTTATATTATAAAATATCAATTAAGGTGAAATACTACTAATAGGCATCTTTGTATTGTTATGTTATCCAGATGTAGAAACACTATTAAATTTAGTAGGGAGGATTTTTTATGGATAAAAAAGATGATAATCAGAAAGTTGTTAATATCGCAAATGTAGGTAACTATACTAAAAATGCGGTAGAAAGTTTTGAAGAAAATATAATGACTCAAGAGGATTATTTAGAGAAGGTAAAGGCTAATGAGGTACCTTACTTTACGGATAAGTATCATTAAGAAGAGTATGAACTTAGAGAAGAAGTTTAGCTAAGAGTTGAGAGAATTTTAAAAAGGTATTAATAAAATAACTTGTTGAATACTAACCAGGAGAACTGCTTAAATTTATTTTAGCAGTTTTTTCGGCGTTTAAATATGACCTAGTGGCTAAAACTCATAAGGGAGTGGGAGTAGATATTAGAAATATATTAGTCAGTAGCTGCTATTCAAAGGGCCTTTTATAGGTTATAATAAATAAGTAAAATAACAAAACATACCTTGAAAATATTTATTGTGAAAATTAATTTAGAAGATATCAGCTATTTTTAAAGATATAAAAAATAAGAAAAAGAAGGTAAAAACATGAATAATAATATAAACAAAAACATGGAAATAATGAAAAAAGTTATTGAAGAAAAAAAAGCAAAATCTGCCATGCAAAAAAATAGTAAGAGATCATCAATCCATGGAACACAAAGCCCATCATCAGGTAATGGTGGAGGTTTAGTTGGTAAAAATAACAGGGGACAATGAACAAATTCCCCTGTTATTTTTATGAGGTGATTAGTATATTTATAAAATAATTAGAGTGCCTGAGTTTAGAGGAATCTAGCTACATGTTCTTTTTTACTTTTTTGCAGAACTAATTTATTCTAAAAAGGAAGACTTTACCCCTTTTATTTATCTCAAAATGGTATATAATATATACGAACATATGTTTTGGAGGTGGTAATATGAAAATTGTAGCAAAGTCCATAGAAGTAGTTTCTTGGACTGATACAAAGGGGAATATAAATCCTGTAAGATTTAAAATTACTAATGAAGATGAAAGTAATTCTGTTGTAAGAATAGATAAAGTTATTTGCGTAGATAAAGAAAAGCTAGCAGGTAACAATATGCTAGCGTATAAGTGCCAGAGTGTAATAAATGGAGCTGAGAAGCTATATGAGATTAAATATGAGTTAGGGACCTGCAGGTGGATATTATTTAAAATTTGAGTTCAGGGTTAGTATTAGAAACCAGTTAAAAAAATAATCCCATAAAATTTTAAAGGGATTATTCTACAATGCAATCTTTAGGTGTCTTATCATCCCTCAAACCTTTAAATACAGGTTGCCTTAAGGAACCATTTGCTGTTTTCATCATATATTTCACTGTGCATACAAGGATAGGTTCTATCCATACTGCATTATCATTTCCGGAAGGTAAATCATTAAAGGGTTGTGCACTTATTTCAGGCGTGGATTTTATTAACTTAAAATCTACTGTGGATAATCCTAGTGTAGTATGGCCTTTGTATACCAATTGGTTACTAGAATATTGACCTAAAACAATGCTGATAACATTGTTATCCTTAAAAATATAACCACACACAACAAAATCATCATCCTGAAGATTCTTAATTTTAATCCAGTCCTTGGTACGTTTATCAAAGTAATACTTACTGTCCTTTTTCTTAGCAACTATGCCCTCCAATTGATTTTGCTTAGCAAGCTTATAAAACTCAATCCCACTTTCCTCGATATATCGAGAAATAGCAATTCGCTCGTTTTCTTTAATGGTTTTTTCCAGCAGCTTTTTACGTTGCATAAGTGGCAAATTTTTGACCTCGTGATCATCATAGTAGAGAATATCAAATGCGGTAAAGGTAGCCGGTAATTTAGAGGAGGCAAGTTGGATTTTAAAGGTATTTGTCATAAGCGACCGCCGCTGAATCTCAAAAAAGTCAGGTTTACCATCCTTAATAACAATCAATTCACCATCTAAAATGCAACGACATTTGACCTGCTTGTGTATCTCTGACAGCTCTGGAACTTTTACTTTCATTTTAATATTTCGTTTGTTACGCAGATCGGTTTCGTCCTTATCCAGATATGCAAGGCAACGTAAGCCATCCAGCTTTAACTCGTAGATATAATTAGGGCTATCAAATGCCTCTTGCATCTCACCAATCAGCATAGGCTTAATGTTTCTACTCTCAAAAATATCCATTATGCACCTTTTGGAGTTCTTTTGCGTTTTGCCTTAGGTATTGAAGTTTCTTTAACTTTATTTTGCTCAATGCTAGCCTTTAATGCATCCATAAGATTAATGACATTACTTGGAGCTTCAGACCTCGCGGCAACAATATCCTTACCAGCTATTTTTGTTTCCAGTAGTTCACGCAATTTTACCTGGTATTCATCTTTATATTCAGCTGGATTAAAAGGAGTAACCATAGAATTAATTAATGCATTTGCCATGGTAAGTTCAGCCTCTGTTAGATCTGGTTTATTGTAGGATTTAGCAAGGTCTTTAATTTCATTTTCATAATACATTGTTGATATTAATATTCCATCCTCCCGTGGAATTATTGCAAGTAAGGTTTCTTTTGTCCCCATTACAGTTTTGCCAACTGCAATCTTTTGCTCGGACATAAGCGCTGCACGTAGAAGCTCAAATGCTTTATCTCCACCAGCTTCAGGGATAGCTTGATATGTTTTATCATAATAAATTGGGGATATCTGATTGAGTTGTGCAAAGTGCATTATCTGTATAGATTTCTCTTTTTCAGTTTTAATTTTTTCTAAATCCTCATCTGTTACAACAACGTAATGATCCTTATCGTATTCATACCCTTTAATAAGATCCTTTGATGTGATTTCCTCACCACAATGACTGCAAGTCTTTTTGTATTTTATTCTAGAATTATCATCCTTGTGGAGCTGGTTAAAATGAATGTCGTTATCTTGCGTCGCAGTGTACATTGAAATTGGAATAGCAACAAGGCCAAAGGAAATTACTGTTTTATGGGCTATAGCCATTTATAACACCTCACTTTTTTAATAGTATAACCACAATGTGGTCTCTTTACTATAAAATTAAAGGAAAATGAAACCAAGTACAGAATAATATAAAGTATACTAGAGGATTTAAAGTGAAAGGTGTTTCAAATAGAACACCGTTAAAATGAGGGGGGCATAACAAAATGAAAAAAAGAATCAAAACATACGCAAGAATTGTAATGTCATTTATTTTAGCAATTACTATGACATTGTCTTCCAGCATTAATTTACTTGCTGAAGAAGCAAAGAAACAACCAACATCTTATCGTACTGTTACAGAAATATATGATTGGGGTGCCGCGATTACAAAGGTAATTATTGATTTGGGTAAACCAGTAGTTCAGAATTCAATAACAAAGGATACTTTTAGAGTACATGTTTCAAGAAGTGACGTCAGATTAACAACTCCATTTTTAGAAGACGGTTACCGTACAGTTACAAAAGCTTATGTTTCTGATGAAAAAGGAAACCCTACTGCACGCGGAAAAAATGTGGTATTAGAAATGAAAGTTGGACCAGAGGTATCATTAGGTTCACCTCTCAACTACTATAGCGGATCAAATATATGGATTAAATGTGATTATACAATCACTCAGATAAAAGATATTGCTTTTGGAAAAAGAACAATTTCAGGATTAGTTGCTAATACATATATAGGCGGAACCAGAGAACTTGTAGATAACTTCTCAACTGGAAAAGCTACATATGATAATGTTACTTTAACATATGCAGACTATGCACCAGCAAAGGACAAGGAAAAGAATCCATTAATTATCTGGTTACATGGAGGCGGAGAAGGTGGCATAGATGCAACTATACCAATTTCTTCAAATAAATCCGTAAACCTATCTACAAAAGAAATTCAATCGTATTTTGGGGGAGCTTATGTTTTAGTACCTCAGACACCAACTAGATGGATGGATGGTTTTACAGGAAAATCAGATGGAACTTCTATCTATGAAGAATCACTTATGGCATTAATCAAAGATTATGTTTCGAAAAACAGAGATATTGATTCAAATAGGATATACATCGGTGGATGCTCCAACGGTGGATATATGACAATGCTTATGATCCGTGATTATCAAAAGTACTTTGCAGCTGCATTTCCAGTATGTGAAGGGTTAAATAATACATTAATTACTGATTCAGACATTGAAAAAATAAAAAACACCCCAATCTGGTTCACCTGTGCTAAGAATGATACAACATTACCACCAGTTGCCAACACACTTCCAACTTATGATCGTTTAATCAAAGCTGGAGCAAAAAATGTTCAGTTATCATATTTTGATAATGTAATTGACACTACAGGCTTATACAAAAAAATAGATGGTTCACCATATGAATACAATGGACATTGGTCATGGACCTATGTATACAACAACCAGTGTAAAGCAACAATTAATGGTGAAACAATAACAATTATGGAATGGATGGCTGCTCAGTCAAAAAAATTCAATAATGGTTTAAATATGAAAATGTAATATTGTTATTTTTGAAGAAGTAGAAACGCACTAAACTCATGATTGAGCTTAGTGCGTTATAGTAATTAAAGTTAATAGCGCTAATTATGTTATTGTTATTTCATAACTAGCATTAAATTCTTCACCAGCTTCTATTTTGTTAACGCCAAGTTTATGTTTGAATACTTTTGTGGAATCCTTTAAATCTGCAATGCCATACCAAGGTTCAATACATACAAATGGAGCTATTGTGTTAGTTTCTTTATAAAAGGGTGACCAGATGCCAACGAAAGGAAAATCTTTGAAAGAAACTTTAAGAGCCATATCATTATTCTTAGATTTTAAAGTTACTTCATCAACCCCATTATAAACCAAGGCATCGTTATTAAATATTTCAGGTTTTATAAAAATATTTTCAGGTTCTTTAACTTTATTTTTCTCTTTTATATAAGGGATTTCAAATATATATTTTTCTACATCTTTTTTAGTTTTAAAAGCTAAATAATAATCTTCTAATTTTTCCTCTTTTTTAAAGGGTACATTAAAAGCAGGATGAGCTCCTATTGAAAAATACATAATTTTAGAATCAATACTTTTCACATTCCAAAGCACCTTAATACTATTATCATTTAATTCATAAGAAATTAGTAGTTGGAAATTATAAGGGAATCTTGTTCTTGTCTCTTCATTGGAAGTTAGAGAGTATGTTAAACTATTCTTATTTTCTTTTATTAATTTAAAAGTACAATCTCTTGCAAAACCATGCTGATTCATATTATAAATCTTATCATCTATTATTGTCTCATCGTCTTTAAGTCTACCAACTATAGGAAATAATATAGGTGATTTTCTACCCCAGTAGGTTGAATCACCGCTCCATAGGAAATCTAAATTATGTTTTTTCGAAAATAGCTTGTTGAGTTCTGCTCCATGCTCATTTACTTCTATAAGCAAATTACTGTTTTCTAATATACTGATAAAGACCACCTCTTTCTAAAAAAATATTTTCGTAAACTAGCATTTCTTCTGTGGTATAGTTAATAAGGTCAACATAAGATTAAACTTTTTTAATAAGTATGTCAATGAATAGGATTTAAATTTTTATATAAAAAAAGAAAGATATGTTCGCATAGTTCTGATGTTTTTAGAAATAATAATATATATTTGGAATTGGTCCAAAGGCAAGATAATACAATGGCTCTGAGGAGGAATATTAAAATGAGGATTATGTTTTGTAATATTGCAATGTTAAAAAATTATATAGGAGTAAGTGATGAGGACAACGGTGAAAATAATGAGGCTCATGAATCATATAACTTTCAAGATTATAACGGTAAATGTTATGGATACGTATCAGACAAAGGCGGTTCTCTACATTTAGAAAGGTTTGAAAAAGCAACAGTAAACGATGATAGTGTAGATAATGTGCTTGTAATATGGGTTGCAAAACATGGAGAAACTGGGAAAAATGTTATTGTTGGTTGGTACAAAGATGCCACTTTATATAAATACTCACAAGAATGTCATCCTTATGGGGGGATAGGCAGAGATTTATATTTTAGTATAGAAGCATGGAGTAAAGATTGTTTTTTGCTTCCGGAATCAGAAAGAACATTTGAAATACCTAAAGCTACAGTTGTTGGAAAAGATATGGGTATGGGGCAGTCAAATATATGGCATGCAGAATCTAGTTATGCTAAAACAATATTTATTCCAAAAGTTTTAGAATTTATGGAATCATATAAGCAAGGATTTATAAATACAGTCTATTCAGAAGAAGTGCTTCAAAAGACTTTAAACATGGTAGCTACGGAGTATCAACCACTTATAGACAAAGGAGACGAATTAATTGATAAGGGCGATTTTTATAATGCGCTTCTCTATTACAACACTGCAAGGACAATTAATGATACTGCAGATGCTTTATTTGGTGTAGGTGAGTCACTAATAGGTTTGAATATGTTTAGTAGAGCTATAGATGCTTTTGAAGATTCTATAATTATGGAAGGGGATAAAGATGATTCATTATATTATTTATTATGTCTGTATATGAATATTGATGAATTTATAAAGGCAGTTGATATTTGTGACAGTATGCTACTTCTAGTAGATAAAAACGATGTAGAATCAATTTGTAATATTTACTATTATAAAGTTTATGCATATAATGCGTTAGAAGACGACACCCAGGCAATTAAATGTTTAGATTTTATTATAAAAACTACCTCTGATGAAGACTTTAGAAATGATGCTATTGGCATGAAATCAGAATTGACTAATTAGGGGTTCTACTATAAAAGAGGACAATTCAGTAACATAAAATTCATTAAGCAAAATATAAGTATTGACAAACAAACAGAAACCGTATACAATAAAATCATAAACTTACTTAATATTTTAATATTTATTTTGTAAGCGTTTTTTAAAACAAAATAACTAGTTGAATAGAGAAATTGAATTCGACTAAAAGCTATTATTAATAATAGCTTTTAGTCGGATTTTTTTTTATTTACAATCATGAGTCTTATGGATTTTGGAAACCTTGATTATTCTAAGGGGTTACTAAATTGGTACAAGTTACTTAAATTGCTTTTTAAAATTAACTGCTATTTTGTAAGATACTTAATTTACCTAATTACTTGCAAAGCAAATTATAAAAAAGGAGAATTAATTATGATGAAAAAGAAAAAAGTTTTAATTGTATCTGACGGAGGGGTTACCTCTCAACTAATGGAAAAAATGTTTGAACTTGAGCAATATGGTGCTGAAGTTACCATGATTGAAGACAAAGATATGAATGCTATGGGACCTATCACTGACCGTATGCTTCAAATTGAATTAGGTGGTGTAGAAGCTGCTCCTACTTACAAGCCCTTACTAGAGGTTTGCAAGGATAAAGATATTATAGTGGTACATGTTGCTTCAATAAATAAAGAAATTATTAACGCTTGCGAGAATTTAAAGGTTGCTGCTGTATTACGTGGTGGTTATGAAAATGCTGATGTAGAAGCATTAACTGAACGTGGAATTAAGCTTATAAATGCACCATGGCGTAGTGCTCATGCAGTAGCTGATTTTACGGTTGGTATGATGATTGCTGAAAATAAGAATATAGCTCGTAGTCATAAGCTAATTCATGAGGGAAAATGGTGCAAAAATTATGTAAACCAAGAATATATTCATGATATGCGTACATGTACTGTAGGTATCATTGGCTTTGGTTATATTGGTCGTCAGGTTGTTCAAAGATTAAGTGGTTTTGGTTGTAAAGTTATTATATATGATCCATTTATGGACCCTAAGGTTATTGCAGAAGCTGGATGTACCCCTGTAACATTTGAAGAGTTATTATCACAATCTGATTTTGTTTCAGTACACATACGTCTTTCAGATAAGACTAATAAATTCATAGGGTCAAAAGAATTTTCTCAAATGAAATCTACTGCATATTTTATAAATACTGCGC
>Ga0209125_1001561_pt1 | contig 20729 bp, 20 predicted proteins | sample BarGraIncub1131A_FD_184503 | JGI IMG/M metagenome (GOLD analysis project Ga0209125, IMG submission 184503) | Arctic peat soil microbial communities from Barrow, Alaska - Barrow Graham LP Incubations 11-31A (SPAdes) (version 2) | ecosystem: Environmental > Terrestrial > Soil > Wetlands > Peat...
ACCTTTAACTTGGATTGTTAATTACGACATTGAGAGCAGGTTAAGAGTAGATAAAATAGGGAGGTGCGTACATGGAGGGTAAGTATGTCATTAACTCATGTAGTTATATATGGTGAGTGGTTGCAATTAATAAAGCATTAATAAACCTTTCATTACAACGTAAAACCCGTTTTCTTTTGACTTGCTTATATTTTTAATTATACTTTTGCCAGATAAAGTTGTTTCTTGGTTAAATGATATTCCTTCTGAGATATAACTGTTTATAAGCTTTACAGCTTCTCTTCCACATTTCATTTGAAGATTATTGTCTCTCCAAGAACCAATACGGGCTACCATTTCATCAGTATTTATTCTTTTCTCATCTTTATTTTCACTATAATAAATCGAATTAAATATGGATGTTTTACCAGCACCATTAACACCTGCAAAGATTGTATATCTTAGCATAACTATTTACCAATTACCTTAAGTTGTTCTCTTTGTAAAACTACATTAGATAAAGTTATATAAAAATCTTGTTCTTCTTTTGTTGGTGCGTTTTTAAATAAGTTCATTAAGTCACTATAGGAATAATTTAAAAATTTAGTGTACAATGTATCCTTTTTATCTTCCATATCCAATAACCACCTTCAAACTATATATATAATAGTATATACTAACATATTAAAATAATAAACGCACTTTCATATTATATTGATCATAGTATAGTATCGATTCCCCAGAGGAGCTGAAGGGATTTCACCCTATGTGCATATAGACACAAGTCTTTTAAATTTTCCTTTAGAAATAATAAATTTATCTTCTATGGTAAAGTTTGAGGAAAGGACTTGCGCATCCATGTTATCAAAAGCAATAAGTATCATCCTATTTGCTAATCTGCGAGTATTTGCTATAATAGCCAGTTGGTCGACCGGTGTAGTTTTGGTAAATATACCATAGGGAAGATCAACTATGGCCACATCAAATTTATCTTTTGTAGTACTCATATCGCAAATAGTGATAACATCTTCATAACCAAAATGTAGAAGATTCTCCTTAGCATTTGTACCAATACTAGGGTTTATCTCATAACCTTTAATGTCTATGCCCATTGAAAGTGCTTCGATAAGCACCGTTCCGATACCACAACAGGGGTCAATGACAGTGCACTTTAGATTGTTACCAACTGCTATGTTAACCAGTGCTCTAGAAATATTAACTTTCAGTGCATTAGAGTAAGAAAAGGGTTTATAGTCATGCTGGAGCCATTCTCTGTCATTGCTTTCGCATTTGCCAAAAATCCACTTATCCTCTATTTTTGTTATACCAAAAGTAATCTCAGGATCAGTCAGTTCACACTTTCCTAAGATATTGAAACCTACTTCATATTCAATTTTACGCCGCTGATGGAAACTAATGATTTCCTGTGCTTCAGGAATATAAAGTACCTTATATTTTACCGCTTCTAACTTATCCAAAACAATTTGCTCAATAATTCCCTCCAGGGTTAGGTCGCAATACAATATATGAATACAATTTTTTATAAAGGGGCTTCTTGAAATGTTAACATAATTCTTTGAGAGGAAGTATTTCCCCTCAAGGTTAATGTTAAAGAGATATTTCAGTTCCATTTTGCATAGATCTTTTTCATCCTCGGTATGATTTAAAGTATATAAATACTCTCCTGCTTTAGGTAGCAGCTGAAGTTCTATTGCTCTACCTCTAGATTTGAATTATCTCGCTTCATGTTTTCTAAATTTGATTTTCTGTTGTCAAGAGGATTTAAGTTTATATGGTGCACGAGTATATCTTCCTCAGTGTTCATAATAAATCTATCCATATATACTCTTCCATCTTTTGTATTGGAAACAGCATAAGGTTCTTGCTTGAAGATATAATGTACCCAGCTAGAATCGTTATTTACTACTTTAGGTAGATCTTCTGTGTCCACTAAGGTAGTGGCAATTTCTTTGCCAAATTTATCTCTTAAAATAATAGCAATTGTATTTCCATCCATGATTCTATAGTCATTAATAGTATTCTGATCATAGATTTGTAAATTAACTTTTCTATTATCTAAAGTGTTGCCATTCAAATGCCTAATCGGAGCTTTAGGTGATAAGCCTAGTAGGAAGGATTGCAAAGTTTGTTTTTCACCATGTTGCTTTCCCTCTGTAGGCGCACAGAGCGTTTGAACTAAATAGCTATTAAAGTTCTTATGCCACTGGGCAAACCAGGTACCTTTGTCTAAACTCCTTTGCAAATCTTCAGTATCTATTAGAGCTTCAAGAATGGTGTCATCTTTTTTATTTATTTTTAGCTTTGTAACTTTTCCTTCTGTAATATACTCGTTTGGTATATTGTTGTAATTGTTTTTAATAATAAGCCACCTCTTTTTGAATTTTAATCCACTTCTATTATAGCTCATTATTGAACCTTCCTGTTAACATCAGAATTAAGATGTGTGGAGAGTTGCAGAAAGAAATTGTGGATTTTGCTATGTTACCATTTATGCAGTATGAATCGGAAGGAACTATAAAGCTTTTTGAACTACTAGGACCTGAGTTTAATAGGTATAATGCTCAATTAATATGTAATTCTCATAACGTACTTTTGCTGGAAGAAGAAATAAGAAGAGATCAGATATGTTTTGTTGATAAAAACATCTATGATGAGAGTGAATTATATTCACTAACAGATTTCAGAAATGTACGAAAAAATGATTCTACTTTAAAGAAATATTTGTTAGGTGTTTATGGAGCAATTCCTTTTAAAAAAGGGAGTTAAGAATAATAGATGCCCAAAGATGATAAGTATTCAAGAAAAGGCAGAGGTGTTAAAGAACAAAACAATATTATTCTTATAGTTTTATGGTGGTAAAACAGAGAAACTATATTTTGAAAAATTTAATATTGATTTAGGTGAAATTAAAATAAAATCATTACTTGATGACAGAAATCCATTAAGTATTGTAAATAATTCTATAAGTGAAAAAAATACTGGGAAGTATAAAACGGTTTGGTAGCCGTTAATAAAACCGACGAGACTCCTCTTGAAAATGAAAGCAATTATGTTTTCATTTCATTGAAGTCAGGGAGGAACATACAGAAGTTATACTTTTTGCTCATGTCCCATTTAAGGAAATGAGCAGAGGGGATAAAGGAATGTCTAGTGTATCAAGAATTATTAGAGATGCTATAAAAGATGGTCAAATTAAATCGGTTGATCCAACTACTGCTCCAAGATACTTATAAATTATATTAAATATCAATTTGGCACAGGCAGCACATTTTGTTAGTATAGCCCATGAAAGAAAGGCACAAATATGTGTAATCCCAGAATGTTCTGATTTGGGTTGGGGAAACCCAAGGGCTAATGAATTAGCATAACCTATTTCTGGGAAGATAAGTGATTCCTATTGTCAAATGGCAAAGAATTGTAGCAAAAAGTTTAATAATATTTTTGTAATGTTTTCTGCAAAATAGGATATAATAATATATATAAGTATGCTATATTATTATATATATAGATATAATGAAAATTATTATGGAGGTGAAAACGTGGATGTTACAAATATAGTAAGAGAATATGTGGATGCTTGTAAAGAAAGAGAGCCAATAATAATTAAAGATATTAAAGCTTTAAAAGAATATGAGAATGCAAGAAATGTGGCCTTTAATAGATTGCATAAAGAAAATGTTATAAAAGTTTTTGAAAAAGGAATCTACTATAAATCTAAAATGACACTATTTGGGGAGATTGGAATTGATAAGCAGCAATTAATTAATAAAAAGTATCTTAAACAGGAAAACCACGTTATTGGTTATTTAACAGGACCTGTTCTTTGGAACACATGGAATATTACTACTCAAGTTCCTAATAGAACTTGGATTGCTACTAATGCAGTTAAAAGGAATACTGATAAAGCTAAACTAAAAGTGAAGTTGCTAAAACCCAAAGTTGTAATAAAAAATGACAATTTTGAGTTGTTACAATTTCTAGATGTTGTAGATCAAATGGATCAAATACAAGACATAGATTTGAATAATTACGTAGATATTTTAATAGCTAAACTTAGAAACTTCAATGAAGACCAGTTAATATATATTATAGGACTTACAAAATATTATCGTAAGTTTGTAAACAATTTTACTGGTGCCCTAATAGAGACAATTATTAAAGATATAAATAAAGATTCAAATATAAATAGTGAAATAGCTTTAATGAAAGTAAAAGCTAATTTAGGTAAAAAATATAAATTTATGAAAAATTCCACATTAAATAATACTCAAAATTGGGGGCTTTATTAATGAACCTTCACGAAAATGAAGAAAATTTCAAAGCTCTTATTGAAGTAGTTAGCGAGTATTATAATATTTAGGGGCCCTGAATTAAAAGAAATGAATTCTAATATCAAAATTGAAACTGTTACTTTTCTAACGCCTAATCCATTTGAAAAGCGATTTGTAAATTCTATAATTTATAATTACCTAAAAGAAAAGAAATTGGATGAATTTATTAAAGAATATGGTTTAGAACCATTTAAAATCAATGTATTATCTATATACAGAACGTTAATGGATAAAATGGTTTCTTTGGTAAGGATGTCATATAATACTGAATCAAAAGAAATATTTTCAAAGACCAGACATTTATATGATTTGCATTTAACATATTATGAAATAGAGGAATTCTATCTAAACAAGGAACATTTATCAGAGATAGTTAATCTTGTAAGAGTAGATGAAGAAAATTCAAGATTTAAAGATGAATATCCTTATAAAGAAAAATGGAGCGCTGCACCTATATTCGATATAATTCAAGAAAAGCAAATTGAAAACAGCTATAAATTTAATTTTGGAAAAGAATTTGTATATGGTAACCTTCCGGATTATAGTTTGGTTGTGGAAAGTTTGAAGAAGATACAAGGGCACCTCAAGGAGATTGGAGAATAATTAGAATTATATAATTGTTGCTATACCACTAAATTCGACAAGGAGACAAGAGTGTTAACACTTTAGTGTAAACCACCCCATCATCTTATTTACAACTTTCCATTATTGATAAGTAGCACTGAGTCATTTTCTGTAGCACTATCTAAGAGTCTCTTAGTAAAGCCACTTTTGGAAAATATAGCATAAGTAATTTTGTATTCTTTAAATTGGCTAATCTTATCACTTTTTTTAATGAGATTAGAGAGCACATCTGCATCTGCGGGTTTTGCTAAATATTTACATATACATTTGTGAATTTTATTTCACAGTAATTAATTGAGTCTGTATAATAGTGGCAAATCAAATTTGTTAGAAATTTTCTCTTTCTTAAATGTGCTTTTAACTGGCAGTGAAGATATTAAAGAGAGGCTTCTAAATATAGGTGAATTAGATAATGATAAAATATTATCACATTGCCAAAACTATAAAGGTAATTGTATTTCAGTCGAAATAGAATTTAATGAAGTAGTTGAAGGAGAAGTTTATAAATACTCTTATTTTATAGAGACAGTAATTCAAAATCATATTTTTGATACGGGATATGTAAATAGAGAAGTTTTTAAGTATAAGAAGATAACGTCCACAGGACCCATATCTATAGCCTTTGAAAGAGAGAACACTACTGTTAAAAAAGTAAAAGGTCCAAAGATACAAATTATAGATGGCTCTGAAGCTTTAGTTTCTCTTATTAATAAAATTAAAGATATTAAAAATAGCTTTGAAACACCAATACAAAAGGGGATAGACGATATTTTTTTATTGTGTAAAATTCCAGTATTGTACAGTACACCGGATGTAATTAGAGAATCAATTAGAAAGCAAACTCCTATAATTAAAAACGGGAGGATAGTGTCATTGGCCTTAATAGAAGAGATTGATAAAATACTCAAATCTGATAAGGCTCAATATTATAATGAAATACTTAAGGATATATTAAATATTAGCAATAGCAATATAATCAATATGGGACAGGAACTTAAAAATTTAAAATTCACCTTTGGTACAAATCAGGAGATTGCAATAAGTGAACTGTCTGATGGTACGCTTATTGCTATCAATATAATTACGTATCTTATATCAAACAAGTATCCAATAGTAGCAATTGAAGAACTGGAAAATTCTATCCATCCTAAACTCCTGAAAAAAATAATAAACTTAATTAAGAATGATTTTTCAGATATTCAGATAATATTGACTACTCAATCTCCAGTATTATTGAACATGGTAAAGATAAATGAGGTAAGTATAATAAGCAATAAAGAATTTGGTGAAGCAATTATTGAGCAAGTTAAAAACAATAAAGAGCTGGTTAAAAAATTGTCTGGACCATTTTCAAGTTTTAGTGATATTTTCTTTAACTATGAGGCGTAGACTATGGTTAAAGAAAAAAATGAGTCTGATAAATTAGTATATATATTTTATGAGGGCTATACAGAAAAAATATTTTACAAGAACATATTAAATAATTACTTGGATGGTATCCCAAGAAAAACAAAGAATCTTGAATCTGGAACTGGAATCAATAAAGAGATAGCCAATGAATTATATTATTTAAGGAATCTGCAATTTTATTGGGTTAAAGATTAGCGATAGTATAAAAAGAACTTACTCCAGCCCTGAAAGACTCACGCATAAGGATTTACAAGGTTTATTTAGGAAAGGTACCAAAAGGCAACATTATATAAAAGGAGAAACGGGATTCTTGGAAAAACTTGATATACAGAAAATATATGAAAAATGTCAAGCGTTAAAACAAGGAATAGAGCTTATTAAAAGTGATTTTAAAAACTAATTAAGTAGGTAGATTTTAGCAACCAGTAAAAGATAATAAGCCATCAATATACTAGCAGGATTGTATATTGATGGCTTTTTCTATTTTCAATTGTTTATATTGAAATAACTTGCCTATAATTCAAGACATTGATCTATATTAAGGCATAAGAAAAAACGTGTATTGACACTATCTCAAACATAGGATATACTAACCTTATACGCGTGTATTGACACTATTTTAGAAAAGGGGGTTGAAAAAGCTGAATGAAACAATAACTACATTAGCATTTATGCAGGAAGTATTAAAATCTTATAAAAAAACCGCTTCTTTGCAGAAGACAGCGGATGACCTGGAAATTTCATATGCAAAGGTTAGGAAAATACTTATTACATTAGGGAAATATAAAACGGATTTTAGCTTGGAGGTTGGAAAAAGAAGAAGTGTGGGCAAGAGTATTTCAGAAATTGCTACTGAACTGAATACTTCAACAAACAGAGTTACTGCATTCTTGCCATATGAAAAGAATCTGTATACTGGTCCTGAACTGACAGCAGATGCTAAAAAGAGTAAAGTATACAGAAAAAGAATTAAAATTGCCCGTGAAAAGTTTGTAAATAAGACAATAAACAAAGATGATAAAAAAAATTTATTAATAAGAAAGGAAAAGTGCATGACAATGGATTGTTATAATAACACAAATACATTTAAAGTAGTACATCTTCATCTGGAATTAAAAGATGACCATTTAGACGATGAAGAGCAAAAGATTCTAAGTAAATACGGGGGATCATCAACAGGAGACTCAATCATCAGAGATATTTTAATTCCATCAGATATGACACTTCATAATTTACACTATGCAATGCAAACATTATTTGGATGGCAGAATTCTCATTTACGCAGATTTATTCTGCCTGAGGAAATCTATAACAGGTTAACATGTAGAACGGTAAAAGGCTGGACTGATTTAGTGGGCATACTTTTTCAGTCTCCTAGTGAGTGTGAGCAGGATGTTTTTTGGGATGATGACTACCAAAGTGGGAGCATAAAAATATGGCTTAAGAAAAAGTATACAGGGCCGTATTTCTTTCATGGGATTACGGAAGAGCTTAAATGGGCTCAAAATGACGTTAAACAATTAATTGAGCATTTTGCAATTGTTGAGGTTGGAGAACCCTTTAGTGATTATATGAATAGGAGCAAAGGAGATGATAAAACAAAACCAAAAATTATAAAAAATGCACCACTTATTGAATTAACGTTGGAAGAAATGAACAATTCCATAATTATAGAGGGAGGAACAGAGAGTTTACTTGAACGACTTGAAATAGCAACGGTTCTGGCTTTCAAAGACGATGACATTTGTATTAATGAAGATATCTTTCCTGTAACAAATAAACTAATCTACAATTATGACTTTGGAGATGATTGGACAATAACCATTACTAAGGAAAAGGATTGCAAGGAATTACTTGAAAATGGCTATATTTCAAAGGATGCACTATCAGAGGCAGAAACTACAGTAATGACAAAGCATAGGCCTGTATGTATTCATAAGGACGGAGTATTTGTTTTTGATGATGTGGGAGGTCTGCCTGGCTTTGTGGGATTTATGAAGGACATATATGAAGGTGAGGACAAAGAAGAAGGGCGTAATCTTAAGGCATGGGCACAAAGTCTTGGATGGAGCAAGAGAAAAATATCAAATAAACTAATTTTGTAGAAGGAATGTAATATATGGCACTTACTAGACAAGATGGTTGACACTTTAGTATCAACCATCTTGTCTCCTTTTTACAACTTTCCATTATTGATAAGTAGCACTGAGTCATTTTCTGTAGCAGTATCTAAGAGTCTCTTAGTAAAGCCACTTTTGGAAAATATAGCATAAGTAATTTAGTATTCTTTAAATTGGCTGATCTTATCACTCTTTTTCATGAGATTAAAGAGCACATCTGCATCTATAGGTTTTGCTAAATATTTACATTCACCCAGAAGCACATTTCTCCCTTCATTATCTACAGCACATATATCGATTTCATTATTATTATCCCAATATGCTCCAATGCGATTAAAATGATATTTTATTACCCCCTTGGAGCTTAGCTGAATATAATTAAAGATGTAATATTCCAGGAACAGTTTTACAAATGCTTAAAAAATCAATCGAATTTGTTGGAACCCAAATCAAAGAGTACAAGGCTAGCTAAAGGAGGCTTGTTTCAGACAACGCCAGAATATCCTGAGTTTGTTTGGAATGAGATTATTGTAAATGCTGTAGCTCACCGTGATTATAGTATTAAAGGAACAGATATACAGATAAAAATGTTTGACAATAGAATTGTTGTTGAAAGCCCTGGTTCACTACCTGGACTTGTAAGACTTAATAATATACGTACTGTACACTTTTCTAGGAATCCCAAAATTGCAGCACTTCTAAAGGAATATAAGTATGTTAAGGAATTTGGTGAAGGTGTAGATCGTATGTGTAATGAAATGGTAGAATTAGGTCTATCCGAGCCAGAATTTAGCACTGTTGCTTTTATGACTAAAGTGGTAATAAATAATAATAAAGATCTAAATGATACTTTAAATGAAGACCTGAATTTAACTGAGAGGAAAATAGCTAGCGAAATTTATAATGACAATAAAATTACTGCAGAAAACATATCCAATAATACTAAATTAGCCATTAGCACAGTAAAAAGAAATCTAGTAGGTTTGCAGAATAAAGGTATCCTACTAAGGGTAGGATCAAAAAAGACTGGTTATTGGGAAATCAAAAATAAGATTCATTAAAGTTTAGAACATATTTGAAAAATATAAAAATTATATTTGTGCTATACTACTAAATCCGGCAACCCATATTCATTTAGTACTCGGCTTAGTATTTTCGCTTTATCCATGTTGCTTTCTTCAAGATAGTTTTTTCTATAGTCATTTATAGCTTCATTATGATTTTCTAGGTCTACATAACATTTGAGCATTTCTCTAAGGCTTGCAATCGCAAAAAATCCTCCTGTATTGAATTCATAAGCAGTTGCATCAATTCCATAGTGTTTATACTATAATTACTGCTAGTATTTGCTATAGTTATTATTGAGTCAGTAATAAGCTTTGTAGTATCTTCAAATTTCAATTTTCCAGATAAGATCATTACAAGAAAGTGTTGTCTATCTATGGATATGGTATTAAAAGGACTGCCGGAACTTGTATTAAAAAGATAATTTTCATCAGCATAACAAAGAAAATCATATAACTCTTGATAAAGTTTACAAGTCACCTTCAATTCTTTCATATCAAGCTCTAAAGCTTCCAAATCAGGAAGTTCTATTTGCTTTTTACGAATAATATTTTTCTCTATAAATCTCGCAGGACTTTTAATCAATTCATCAATATGTTTTTCTTCAATCATTTTTTTTAGGCAATGCTTTATATACTTCAGATAGAATTAACCTTAATGATTTATGGATGAGTGTTTTTGAAAAGGCAAAAGAAGCAGGTATAAAGCCAAGGGAAAGTCTATTGTTTACGTATAAGCAGATTAAGGAAGATATGGAGTAAAAGATATAGATAAGAAAGCAGGTGAAAAATTGGAGAGTATGGCTTCTTTCATTAATAATAGTAAAATAGAATATATTGTAAAGACCTATGCGGAGCTAGTCAAAAAAGAGTTAAGTGTAAGTAGTATATATTTATATGGATCTTATGCAAAAGGTAATTATTCAGAGGATAGTGATATTGATATAGCTGTTATTGGGGATGATTTTGTTGGTGATCCAATAGATGATACTCTACGATTAATGAGAATTAGAAGAAAAGTTGATAATAGAATAGAACCACATCCATTTAAAAGCAGTGATTTTGATTTATCTAATCCTTATGTTTAAGAAATTCTAACAACAGGAATAAAAATAATGTAAAAGCTTTAATTTCTTAGTGCTTAATTTTAGAGGGTGAAACGAAATTTTACAATTTGGTTTCACCCTCTATTTTTTAAATATTCTTACTTAAGTTTCGCAGCTCCAAATTGCCTTATTAAAGAGTTGATTTATCTTTCAAGCTATTGAATTAAGCTGATTAGTTCAATTCCATTTTAGACAAAAACCAGTGCTTATTAACTATATAACATAAATATGCCTTTAAAATCAGCTAGCATTACTAACCCCTAAAATTTGATTAGACAAAAAAGACTCTTCGAATATACTCTTTATGAATTCATATTCTGGTGAATCTTTAAAACTTAATATATCTACAACACCTGATTCAGCAATTGCTTTAATAACAACTGTGAGTAGTTCATCGAAAAGTTCCCATATATTTTGTGCTACAGTTTTTTTACACAAGTCGTCTTTAATTAATTCAAATAAAGTACCTAATGTATCATAATCATTTACCCTTCGGTAGTAAGATAGAAAAACGTATAGCATACTACTAATTGTTGAATTTGCTATTTGAGCATCAAAATCCCTAGACTGACAATTGCAAAGGCCAAGGTGCTGTTTAGCTTCTTTAAAAAATATCTCGATATTCCATCTTATTGAATATATCTCCATCATATCTACAAAATTTATATTTATGTCTGTTGAAAGGAATATTCTCCAATCCTTTTGATATGGGAATCGGCTTATATAAAGCTTCACCAGACCAATCTCACCATATTTTACAACTACCTCAAAATACCGTGTATTCCATCTGCGGCAACGGCTCTGTTTCTTTTCTTTTTTTAGTTTTGAAATAAGTCCTTTGAAGTTAACTTTTTCACCTTTGTACTCATAATTTCTCTTATCTCTTTTTAGGGCACATATTACATGTATGGCACCATCTTTAATATCCCGTATGGTTTTTATAAAATTTTCGCTGCTAAACCAGCTATCTACAAGTACATATTTAGCCATAAAACCGTTTTTAACAGCTCTTTTTATCATTAACAATCCATTTGTATTCTTTTGTGTCGTACATTCTTTTCTTCTTTTATCTCCATTACTATTTTTTATACATTCTTTCTTATATTGTTCCTTTCGCTTTTTACCCTTTAGTTTTTTTTCAGAATGTATACTAAAATCCAGTGGCAGAATGTTTTTACCGTCATGATATCCCAAAAATAATTTTTTAAATCCTAATTTGCTACATTGTTTCCCTTTTCCTGCTACATGGTCATGTACAAAGGATATATTTTCTATCCTACGACCAGTCCTTATATCTGGTGTATCATCCAAAATAAAAGCTGACTTTGGATCTATTTCCCCTTTTGGATTAACTAGTTGCTCAAATCTTTTACATACTCCATACAAAAGTCTTCTCCATGGCATTTTTTCATTGTTTTTTAATCGGTAGATGACATCTTTCTGCATTTGTGTTATTCCTTGATAATTGCTCTTGTAAAATCCGTTTACTGTTTTTAAAAGTATTAACGGAAACATTACCATCACAGTAATTATTTCGGATATCTTATATCCATCTCCTTTAAACTTACTAGCACCCGTTTTCCAACAAATAGTTTTAAAGTTGAATTTTTTCATGATAACGCATATAATATTATCTATAGTATATTTATGTTTATCTATAACATTTTTAATTTCGTTTAAACTTTGTCGCATGATAACGCTTCCTTTTTGGCTAATTTGGACTACACCTAATTATACCATAAAACCTAGTGTTCATGCGGCTTTTATACCTTTTTGTACGTAAATATTTTAACTTTTTTATTGTTTTTTCATGCTGCGAAACTTAAGTTCTTATAATTAGTGCTTTAAAAGCATCTATTTCCAAATGTAACTTTATAATCTAGTTTTTACGGCAAGATCTGGGATTAAGGTCAAATAATAGGCTTATGCTTCCCTGCAAATTTCAATAAGCGAGATGGCATGGGCTGGAAGATTGAATTTTATATGTACACTTCCATTCTTCACTTCCATCGTCTCTTCAGATCCTAAGAGTTCTAGCGTATCCTTTGCTTTTATTTCTTCATATTGCTGACTCGTAGGGTAGTTTGGTTTGCCTTGCTTAATCCATTCGGTATAAGCATTACTGTGCAGTTTGTCTATCCGGGAATGCTTATATCTTATTTTCTCTGCAAAAGTATAGTTCTCAACCGTTACTTCCACTTCCTGATCCACCGGGGTATCCCAATCATCGTGATGGCTGAATACCATCACCTGGACACCGTGGTTATCATCCGTTGCAGCCATCCCAGATACAAGGGGTGCTTCTCTTGTTCCGAAATCATCTTGATATAAAAGCACATCTTTATCCTCGGAGCAGGAAAATGGAAGCTCTCTGGAACCCATTTTGGCATAGATTTTGAACAAGTTTAATACAGCTTTGTCTATTCCCTGGGTGGAAAAGGTACGAGTACCCTCGAAGCATCTTTCTCCGACGAACATAAAAGCCCAAGCCAACGGTCGCACATCCATGTGCATCTCTTTTGCAAGCTTTTCAATCATATGATAACCTGCAGCCACATAGCTGGCATAATACTCAGTATTTCTGTAATTCATATTTATGTTGTCATACCTTCCGCCTGCCGCCCAGCCATCTGGGTCCGCCTCGGATAAAACCACCTCACGGTCACCAAAGCCATGTTCCTTTATGGTTTCCAATCCTAGCTTAACCTGCTGGGTAAAACTCTTTAGGGAAGGCGTTGCTTTCGGTGCATCTGGATGAAACGGAAAAGCGCCACCTTTCACGTGAAAAGTCACATAATCCAGACGGGCTCCTACTGCTTCTGAGTAATAGTTTTTACCGCTGGCGCAATGCTCCAAAAATCTGCTAAGAAACACTTGGGAGGAACTGCCCTGCTGTGGTCCCGTAGTAGCCGGTCCACCCAGCCTAGCTGCAGAAAGTGCGCAGTGTACGGCGGCTTCCGTGTAGTCGTAAAGCATGCAGAACTCTTCAAAGGTACCCCTCCAGTAAGAAATATCAGGCTCGTTCCATAACTCCCAATACCAGGTTAGCACTTCAGTTTCCCCAAATTTCTCCACACAATGCGTCACAAGTTGATATACTAGGTCATACCACTTTTTATAATCCTTAGGCGGATAGGACCAGAATTTACCCCTATAACTGTCGTACTTTTCCCAATCGTTCAGTCCTTGAAAAAGCTCTGGATTAATCAAATCCATGGGCATAAAACCCAGCTCGAAAAAAGGCTTACAATTGCTCTCAAGCAGGATACCCATGATATCATCTACCACTTCCCAATTATATATGGGATTTCCCTGCTTGTCTTCCCTGTATATATTGGCAGAACCCCATTTGTAGGTGCCATGACAATTACCTGTACAAAACAGGTGATGGGTTCTTACATAATACGGCGCATCCTTAAGTTGTCCAAACTTGCGCAGCAACTCTTTCCCCTCTGGAGCTTGGGTGTAATTGCATTCGTCATAGCCGATATACCTCCATGCACGCTTTAATTCATTTAAAGGATTTCCTGCATCTACTCTAATTTGAAGCTTCTTCATAAATTTTATCCTCCTTTTTTGCTAGATCTTTGGGAATATTGATAAGTATAAGACCTACCAACATGATAGCAGCACCTGCAATCATATACATATTAATCACTTCATGGAAAAATAGCCAAGCCCATATAAGCGTAAATATAACACTTATATTGCTGATAGTAACTGCTATGAGAAATGGAATCCGTTTCAATGCTTCTGCATACAAGTAAAAACTTGCTCCCGTTATGATGCCAAGACCCACAAGGGAACATACCGCCAATATATTGGCATGGGACGATACCTTTAATGTAAAGGGAACCGGAACTGCAGTCAGCATTGAAGATAGTAGAAAAACTGAAAAATTCATATGTAAGGAATCCATATTTTGTACGAGCTTCTTTTGGCTGATGACGTGAATACCTGCTCCAATAGCAGCAATTGCAAACAAACCCAAAGGAATTAGGTTGGCTCCCCAAAATTGCTTTATCGGCAATCCTCTCCAACTTATCAATATGACTCCCGCAATACATAACATAACAGCCAGTGCCTTGCGAAAATACATCTTCTCTTGGAAAAACAAAACAGATACAGCTGTAAGAAAAATAGCCTGTACAGGCCATACCACAACATTACCATAGGCAAAACCCATGGTAATTGCTATATTTTCGAAAATATAATTTCCGCTCTTTCCAATGACACCGACCCAGATCCATTTGTCCCTCCAGAATACCCGGAGCCTTTTTTCTTTAATTAGCAGAAAACATGCTAGAAGAACAGCACCAAAAAAAAATCGGCACAGGGTAATAACACTGCTGTCTACCATACTTGAGGCTGTTTTTACCAAAATACCTACAAAGCTCCACATCAGTGAAGCAATAACCAAATATATATACCCCATGATACCCCCTGTTGCAATGGATTCTATTAATGATGATTTATGGTCCCCCCTGAGGCTACCCTGACGTCACAACTCTTCCTTGCAACCTCATACTCATGTTTTACAGCTCCTCTTTATTTGGGTTGAAAACCTTTAGTCCATATTGTTCAAGAAAACTCGCATATTCATCGATTTTTGCAGATTGATTATCTGAAGTTTCAGGCATCCTTTCGGGTTTACCTAAGGATATATATTTTGATTTCGCCAAGTTATGATATTTTAACAGCCTTACTGCAGTAATTGCAGGAATCCTTCCCAGTAGTTCACCGGTTCTTTTAGCATACTCGGCATTATCATTTATACCTGGAATGACAGGTATCCTTATTTCAATTGGAACGCCCCGAATACCAAGCTTCACAAGATTTTCAATTATAAGCTGGTTTGAGACACCTGTATATTTTATATGTGCTTCATCATCGATGTGCTTAAAATCATAAAGAAACATCTTAGTATAGGGAAGTACTGCCTCAAAAGACTCCCACCTTACATATCCACAAGTGTCCACCGCGGTATGAATGCCTTTATCTATGCAGCCTTTTAAAAGCTCAGCAGAAAATTCAGCTTGAGTTAGCGGTTCTCCTCCCGATAAGGTAATCCCTCCATTTGAGGTTTTATAAAAATCACTATCTTGAAGAACTTTTTCCATCACTTCAGCTACAGTTACTTCTTTTCCATATAACATTAAGGCCTGTGGATAGCAGGAATCTATACATGAGAGACACATTTTACATTTATCTCTTTGAAAAATTCTTGTCCCAGCTTCTGATACGCCGTAAACACCATTGGGGCATATTTTAAAGCAAACCCCGCAACCCACACATTTTTTTGTAATATATGCAATTTCTTCTTTGGGACTTATGCCTTCAGGATTATGACACCATATGCATTTTAGTGGACATCCTTTTAAAAATATAGTTGTCCTTATACCTGGGCCATCATGAATGGCAAAGAACTTTATATCAAATATACGGCCTTTTACTTCTGATTTTTGTACTTCCATGCTTATACCTCACAATAAATAGGTAGATTTTTTAAATGCGATGCTTATTCTCATCAATAAATTGGTTCTGCTCGTATTCCGAAAGAGAAACAAAATAAACATTCCAGCCGGTAACCCTTATCTGAAGAGTAGAGTACTCTTCGGGATGAAGCTGCGCAGCTTTCAGCATTTCAGTATCAAAAATGTTAAACTGAATTCCATAGCCGCCTTTCTGGAAATACGTTTTTATAAGTGCTACTAAGGCAACAAGTCCTTCTCTTCCATTTACTGCTGTAGGATGAAGGTTGACATCCATCACCGATCCATTGGGGATATCTGTAAAATCAATTTTAGTAACAGAATTAATAAGTGCTGTAACGCCACTCTTATCCATTCCAGTCATAGCATTTACTCCAGGAGCCAGGTAAACACCAGCTTTTCTTCCGTCAGGTAGGGATCCGGTAACTTTGCCAAACATAAACCTGTAATCCAAGGTAAACATTGAGGCCTGGAAACTCCCCCCTCTATTATTCTTGGAATTATTAACCTTGTCAGTATAAAAGTTTACTATACTCCTAGAGAGGTCATCTACTTCTGTATTATTATTACCCCACTTGGGAATCCGGTTAATAATATATTGTCTAAGTTGCTCTTCTCCTTGAAAATCATTTTTAAGAATATCTATCAATTCTTTCATAGTAAAGCGTTTTTCTTCGAAAACAAGTTTCTTTACAGCCATAAGTGAATCAACTGCATTTGCAAGACATGCTCCCATACATCCGGTATTGTTATATTTGGGTCCGCCCTGACCAATGTCTTTCCCGTTAATAAGACAGTCAATAAACGTTCCTGCAAGCACCGGTGAAGGATTGATCTTTGGCCAGCATAATTCGAAAGCTTTAATACATTCCATTGCATGTGTTATCTGATAGTCGGTCTGAAGCAAATAAGCATGGAGAAATTCATTAAATTTATTAAATTTCGCAGGATCACCTGTTTCAGGACCAAGCCTATTCTTACTTAAGGGATCCACCCCATTATTAAGTGCAAGCTCTATTCCTTTTGCAAGATTTATTTTTATGCTCATGTTACAGGCTATTTCTTTTCCTTCAACTGCGGGTTCATAACATCCAATCAGCAGGTGAGAACGTGCCTCTTCAAGGGATTTCCCCCGTTTCATAAGCGCTGGAATTGTTATCTCGTCATTCGTCAGGACAAAGGAAGTCTGTCCTTTTCTTATAATATCTGCAACTCTATATAAAAATTCTTCCGGTGTATCCTTAAAAAACCTTACAGAGAGTTTGGGATCTGTTGTCTTCAATTCTTCATAGGCTTCAAGAGCAGTATAGGAAAGATCATTTACCGTACTTTTCCCATCCTCATCCTGTCCTCCGAAATAAAAGTTTTTCCCATTTGCTACTCCCTTTGTACGGGCGAAAAATTTTGTCCAGAAGAACTTGATAAGCTCCTTTGCTTGATCTCGTGTTAATCTACCTGATTCAATATCCTGCTTATAATATTTATTTAACATTCTATCAAACCCACCCATGGCACGAACATTTTCTCCTTCCATTTCTATAAGCTGATGCATAATATATGAGAATTGCAGCGCCTCATGCAAATTGGAAGGTCGTTTCTCCGGTACATTTTTAAGAGCTATAGAGACTGTTTTCAACCGCAAGGCATGCTCTGGATATTCAGTAATCATTTTTTCTGCCAGTGAAGATAGTCTGTTTGCAAATTTGATAGTTGAGGTATACACCATATCTAGGGAATCATAAAAATCAACTTGATCTTTTGTAATGGAAGCTCCAAGAGCAGCTCGGCATTTTTTTGCCTTTTCAAGGATACCGCCTAAACCATTCTCTAGCATAAAACTCCAGCCAGGTGAGATATGTCCTAAATCCAATACTGCTTGGAAATAGCCAGTTTTTTCAGCCTGATTAAGGAAGCTGGACTGATAGGGTAAATCCCATGCTATTACTTTTGTATTCCAATTATCACAAACGTTCCTCAATATATTCCCGCAATCCAGTTTATCAGCAAACCAATCTAAAGGATCTACTGCAATGCGGCCATGAATTACAATAATTCTGTAGATATTCGCCTTTTTTATAACAGGGGATTCACTTACATGAGAACTAAGATAGGTTTCCACCAGATTCTGCAATTCTGCAAACGTACATCCTGTTTCATCAGAGAATTCTATTTCATCATATTGATTTTCAAGATGAGGCCGTACAGCGTCAAAAGTATTCCATAAATTCGACTCAGAATCTATTGACCTTAATTGAACAGACATTTTATCACTCCTAATAAAAATTTCCATGACATAATGATATGGATGGATATCCATTAAATGCATAAAATATTTATGTAAAGGCTTACTATATTACTTTTATATTACCGTAATAATATGAATTAATCAATTATGGTTTAATATTGACAATGATATTTGTGTAAGCTAGTATAAAATTATGTACATATTTAGATAATTAATTAAATAAAGGGAGTGCAAGAAACATGACATTACCTCTGAATGTATTTCTATTTTCATGCCTGAACTTGAGGCCGGTTTATTTGGGGATCTCTCTAACAGTTATATTGTAGATAACAGTAAAATAAAAAGTTTCGTTCCCGGATATCTTGCAATAACACATTTTGAAGTAGGAATAAGACAATCAATTGCATATTATATGGACAATACAAAGCTTCAAACCATAGATGAAGAACTTAATGATAAAATGGATTTGATGATCGCGTCTTACGAGGAATTTTTGTCCAAGGCAAGAAATAGAAAATAAAGAATAGGTAATTCTTATAGGTTTCATAAAAGCTTGTGAACTCAAAGTTTACAAGCTTTTTATTATAATCTCTATTTTATTTCTACCCACAGCAATAGATGGCTATATTAGGTTAATATATTGCCAGTATATATTAGTAAATACATGTAAGATGAAATCAAGAGTAAAAGTCCAATGATTTTACAATAAGTTTACATAAAATATTCTCTAAAGGAGGATTTTCATATGAACAAGAATAAATTTGCAATTACCCCTCCCATGGGCTGGAACAGCTATGACTATTACGACACTACTGTCAATGAGGAACAGGTTAAGGGGAATGCGAAGTATATGGCTGAGCATCTTAAAGAATCTGGATGGGAATATATTGTAGTAGATATCGAATGGTATTCCTATGATGCGGGTACTCAAAGAGATCGGTATCAATACATTCCTTTTTGGAAAGTGGAAATTGATGAATATTCAAGATTACTTCCCTGTCCTCACCGTTTTCCATCATCAGTGAAGGGGCAAGGCTTTAAGCCACTGGCTGATTATATACACAGTCTTGGTCTAAAATTCGGGATACATATCATGCGTGGTATTCCTAGAATTGCTGCACACAATCATATGAAGGTTTTAGGAACCCAAGCTACAGCTAATCAAATTGCAGACCCATCCTCTATATGCTCTTGGAATCCGGATATGTACGGATTGGAGGTTGATAGAGAGGGGGCACAGGAATACTATAATTCAATTTTTGAATTGTATGCACAGTGGGGTGTGGATTTTATTAAGTGTGATGATATAGCAAGATATGATATGCCCTCTGCAAGGAGGGAAATAGAGATGCTGCATCAGGCCGTAGAGCACTGCAGGCGTCCAATGGTACTCAGTCTCTCACCGGGACCTGCTTTGATAGACAAAGCTTGGCACTATGAAAAGTATGCAAATATGTGGCGTATAACCGATGACTTTTGGGATAACTGGCCGCTGCTTTTAAAGATGTTTGAACGGTGCGAAATATGGCAAAAACATGTGTCAGAAGGCTGTTATCCGGATTGTGATATGCTGCCTTTGGGATATGTGGGAAAAGGATTTAATCAGGAACGATCTACGAATTTTACCAGAGAAGAACAGATAACCATGATGACCTTATGGTGCATATTTAGGTCCCCCTTAATACTTGGAGCAGAGTTAACCAGGTTGGATGAATGGACTAAGAGTATTCTTACCAATAAAAAAGTATTGCGTCTTTTATCACATTCAAAGGGTGCAAAACAAATCATGCTAAATAAAGAGCAGGCTATATGGTTATCCAAGGATACAGAAGAGGACGCTTATTATCTTGCTGTTTTTAACTTAAGTGAGGAAATACAAAAGATTTCGGTAACTGCGAAGGAAATTGGAATAGATTCCTTTAAAGGTAAAAGATTTGAGGAGTTGTGGAGAAGTGAAACAGTTAATGGGTTTGAGGATATCTTTGAAACCGAGGTTTTAGTGCATGGAGCGAAACTTTATAAACTAACGGATATTTTATAAAGTCATATAATAGAACAATTTTGGAATGGAGGGTGTTAAAATGAAGAAAGCAAAACTTAAATTGGACAAGGATTTTACAATTGCAACTGTTGATAAGCGGATTTTCGGTACTTTTATTGAACCCATTAGGAATATTGTTTACGGCAATATTTATAACCCTGATCATCCCAAAGCTGACGAGGAAGGTTTCCGAAAGGATGTGTTGCAGCTGATGCGGGAACTTAATACATCTGTTATTCGCTACCCTGGAGGTAATTTTGTGTCCGGCTATCATTGGATGGACGGAATTGGCCCCA
>Ga0209125_1001562_pt1 | contig 20728 bp, 14 predicted proteins | sample BarGraIncub1131A_FD_184503 | JGI IMG/M metagenome (GOLD analysis project Ga0209125, IMG submission 184503) | Arctic peat soil microbial communities from Barrow, Alaska - Barrow Graham LP Incubations 11-31A (SPAdes) (version 2) | ecosystem: Environmental > Terrestrial > Soil > Wetlands > Peat...
GGAGAAAGATATTTCCATTCCCTTTTAGGGGGAGCTATCGCTCCCCGAGGAGGTGTTTTCCGCTCTCCGCCATAAGGCATTTGCTTTTTCTGTGCTATAATTATTTCAATTCAAATTTCATTCGACTAAGGAGAACATATCATGATTTCCAGACGCATTGCTGACAAGATGATCACCGGGTCAATGATCCGGAAAATGTTTGAAGAGGGCAGCCGGCTCAAGGCTATTTACGGCGCAGATAATGTTTTTGATTTTTCCATAGGGAATCCTGATTTGGAACCGCCGCAGGAAGTTATCGATGCAATATCAGCATATGCGGCTTCCGATATTCTAGGCAAGCATGCCTATATGAGCAACAGCGGCTATCTTTCCACCAGAAAAGTCGTTGCTGACAAGCTGACTCGTTCCAGTTCCGTTGCAGTTGATGCCGACGGAATCTGTATGACCGTCGGAGCAGCCGGTGCTATGAACGCAGTTTTGCGGGCGATTCTCGATCCTGGTGATGAAGTTATCGTATTGGCGCCATTTTTCATTGAATACATATCATATATTGATAATCATCTCGGAGTTCCGGTTGTTGTTCCTACCATTCCTGACACATTCATGCCGGATCTTGAAAAAATTCAGGCGGCAGTTACACCAAAAACAAAAGCAATTATTATCAATTCTCCCAACAATCCAAGCGGTGTCATATATCCTGCCGAGGTGCTTGACCGGATTAACGCTTGTCTTCTCGCCGGGGATCATTTAATTCATGTGATTTCAGACGAGCCTTATATTGATCTGGTTTATGACGGAGCGGCTGCTCCCTGTTCACTTGATCATTTTGATAATCTGATCATCTGCTATTCATGGAGCAAATCCCTGTCGCTTCCAGGCGAGCGTATCGGTTATTCGGCAGTCAGCCCGAAGCACGCTGATTATGAACAGCTCTGCCCGGCCATCGTCTTATGCAACCGGATTCTCGGCAGCGTAAATGCGCCGGCTTTTTTCCAGAAAATCATTGAACAGACGATAGATGCCCGAGCGGATATCGCCAATTATGAACACCGCAGAAATCTTTTGTATGACATTGTCACCGGTGTCGGTTTCTCATGTACGAAGCCTGCCGGTGCACTTTACCTGTTTGTTAAGTCGCCTGTGGACGATATAGAGTTTGCCGCACAGTGTGCCAAACATAATCTGCTGGTCGTTCCCGGGTCCGCATTCTTATGCCCGGGTTATTTCAGACTGGCTTTTTGTGTATCGGAAAGCACGATTCTCGGATCGCAGAAAGCTTTCACGGCTGTAGCGAAGGAATATTCACTTATTTGATTCTTTTGCCCGTTTTTCAAACAGCAGGAGTCACAATAGCCATCATAACGCCCTCTTTGAAATCGACACCGATTTCGGGGGCGTTTTTCTCGGCGCGGTTACTTACCGAAAAGGAACTTCCCGGCAGAAGTGTCTTGTTTATAAGCGGATAATGAAGGCCAATCGTATTGACCCCCGTTGCTTCGGAAAACAAAGGCAAAAGAGAAACAGCAAGATCCCTTCTCTCCCTTTGTGTCTTCCATCTATTAAAATCAAGTCTGAAACTGGTTGGTCCCATTAATGGATATACCCACGACAATCCATCTGTCATGATCAGATGATAGCCTTCCCTTACGAGCTGTCCCGCCAGCAGAAGATTGGAAAGTACATGATCAGGGCGCCCGGAAAGTGAACAGATTAAAAGAATTGGCTGATTCGGAGGGATTTCCCTCAGACAGAGTTCTGAATCCGTCATATCCTTCTCAACAGGAAAAACCTCAAGTGGGACACGCAGTTCACGAATCCACGCAAGTGTGTCCGGATCTATGGAATCAAGATCCCCGATCAATTTGCCCGGAACAATTCCCATCTGCTTTGCGTGAAATGCACCGCTGTCAGCACAGATAATCTTATCACTATAACTAATTTCCCTTTTCAACGCCTCATAATGAAGGTTCGGACCACCTGTTATAATTACCCAGCGCATTCCTTAATCCTCCTGATTGCTTCAGCCGGATCCTTGTCACCAAAGACTGCATTTCCTGTAACCAAAAGGGTTGCCCCCGCCTCCCTTACGGAAGATGCCGTGCGGTCCGCAATTCCGCCGTCTACAGAAAGAAGGGCGTTAGAGCCGATTGCATCAAGCGCTTCCCTTACCGCACGAATTCGTCCAAGCGCATCCGGCAGAAAGCTCTGCCCTCCGAATCCCGGATAAACGGACATGATTAGGACAAGATCCAGGTCAGAAAGAAACGGGAAAACAGCATGAATGTCAGTATCCGGATGGACAGATATTCCTGCCTTCTTGCCTAGTGCATGTATCCGGCGGATCACATTGGCAGGATCATCAACGGTTTCCACATGGAAAGTGATCATATCCGAACCGGCCGCAGCAAATGCCTCAAGAAAATCCAGAGGATTTGTAATCATCAAATGTACATCAAAAACAAGATCCGTGTTCGGCCTGATCGAGCGGATGATTGGAATACCAAATGAAATGTTCGGAACATAATGTCCGTCCATTACATCAATATGCAAAAAATCCGCTTCGCTCTCCACTTTGTTAATATCATCCATAAGATGACCAAAATCGGCTGACAATATCGATGGTGCTACACTTACCGTTTTCCTTTTATCCATTTTCGTTCTCCTATCGTTTGGCGGCATATGTTTTATTTTTAATCAGTATCGATACAAATTCTCTGTAACGCAGGAGCCTGTCCGGATCCATCTGTGCTTCGTCGATGGCGCATCCAAGCTCTCCGATATGCCGGCAGTCCTGGAATTTACATTTTCCGGCGATTTTTTTGAGTTCCGGGTATCCATACTGCACATCATCTGCTTCGAGGCCGATTTCCGTCAGTTCCAGTGTGGAGAATCCAGGCGTATCCATCAGATATCCGTCTTCAACAGGAAAGAGCTCCACATGGCGCGTCGTATGTTTTCCCCGGTGAAGCCGCTCGCTGACGGCTCCGACTTTCATACTCGTATTGCCCGTAAGGATGTTGCAGATCGTTGATTTCCCGACCCCAGACTGCCCGGCGAACCCGACGGTATTCCCGTGGAAAAGCGGTCCGATGAATGCATAGTCCAGTGGCTGGTCAAGTGCAGATGAAAATATTTCAAACCCGGCGCCCTGATAGATCGTGCGTATACGGTCAACTTCATCGGCATCGAGGTCTGTCTTTGTCAGCCATATGACAGGCTTGATTTCCTGTTTTTCGCAAAGGATCAGAAGCTTGTCGAGAAGCCGGAAGTCCGGCTGCGGCTCAACGGGAGAAAATGTCAGGATCAGAATGTCAACGTTTGCCACCGAAGGCCGAATCAGCAGATTCTTCCTCGGAAGGATTCTGCAGATCATATAGGGGGTATCCGGATCACCGGACGGCTCAACTTCGACATGGTCCCCGATTGTAGGCGTGATTTTGTCCTTGCGAAAAATCCCGCGCGGCTTGGCAAGTACAACGGCTTCCCCTGAGAGGTGAATCTCATAAGAACCGCCGACTCCCTTCACGATCGTACCGGATTGTGCAAACCCGGACGCTGTCATAACAGCGTCACTGGTAGTGATAAGATATCTGTAACGGGCGGACTTGAATTGTCCGTTACATGGACCCCGGGCAGTGTCCTGTGCATGCTCGCCAGTATTGAACTCTGTGAAAGATCAGACAGGAATGTGACTGTGAAGCCTGAAATAACCTTCGCATCGGCGAACGGCGCGACCGAAACCTTTGTAGGTGACGGCGAAGGTGGCTGTGTAGTTTCCGAAGGCGTCTGTGTAATTTCCAAAGGTGGCTGTGTAGTTTCCGAAGGCGTCTGTGTAATTTCCGAAGGTGTCGTTGCAGTGATTGTCGTTGTCGATGTGATCGTTACTGACGATGCAGGTGTTGTTGTCGGCGTCTGCTCAAATTGCGCAACAAGATTAAAGTTTTTTTCCGGCATAACGAATACTATTTTCTGATTCGTGGCGTCCGGAATTGGTGTAGTCTCATCCATCCATTTGACAAATGTATATCCGGGCTCTGCTAGCGCCTCGACAGTAATTTTATCACCAGCAGCATACTGCCCGTCAGGTTGTTTACCTTTTATGGAACCTGCTTTTTCATTGGGTGAAACGGATACCGTAAGCTGGTAGGATACAGGTGTAGGTGTAGGATTTGCCGTGAAGACCGGAGTCAGTGTTACGTTTCTTGAAGGCATTGTGAAAGTAATGCTTGCACTGGCGAATGTGGCCCCGGTATCATCCATCCAGTTCTGGAACGTATATCCGTCATTTGCGGTAGCTAATACGGTCACTGACGACCCTTCAAGATATGTGCCTGCACCTACCGCGACCCCGCCGTTCGCATCGGCAATCGTCAGTACATAAGGTGCTGGTGTCGGTGTCGGGGTCGGAGTCGGAGTCGGGGTAATTTGAAATTTATAGTTCAGAAAATCTTCATATGTTCCTACATACAGCGTTATCGCTGATTTGGGGCTGACAGGGGTGTCTTTAGTCGGATCTGAATAAAGGACAATTTGTTGGTCCTCGGGAAGAGCCATTGCTCCCGGGTTCACCTGTACCGTGCCCAGGATCAGGTCGGAATCGGCAAGGGTCTGTTTGGCTTTTGTGAGGGTAACGCCGCTTAACTCAGGAACGGTGACGGTTGATACTCCATCACTGATGATGATAACCACCTCGCTGTCTTTTTTAACAGGGGATCCGGCCGGCGGATTTGTGCCGATGACTTTCCCCTTTTCGATAGTACTGCTGGCTTCATTCTGTGTTGTAAATGTCAAACCAAGCTTCAGGAGTTCCGTCTGGACGGTAGCAGGATCTGATCCGCTGTATTCACTCAAAATAATGGAGTCAGGCGCAACGGCAACTTTTAGTTCGAGCGTGTGCAGTCCATTATCGGGCTTGATTTCAACACCAGCTTCGATACTCTGCCAAAAAACAATTCCGTCAGCATAGTCCGATGTTACTTCTCTGGTGACTATATATTCCGTGAATTTTTGCTTTTCAAAACCTGTTATAACCTCTTTAATGGGGGATCCAACATAATTCTCAACTTTAAATGTATTACTTGAAGTACTGGAAAGGTTGCCGAATATAACCTTGGAGACGAGAAATACTGTGCTTAGAAGGATTCCAAGAATAACGGTAATCAAAAGTATGACCAGGACATTGTCTTTGGTCCTGGATCTCCTTCTTTTTTCAATGGAATGTTCGATGTCCCTGAGTTTGCCGTAATTGGGATCATGACGCATCGCCTGCATCTGATTGGTTGCTGAATCCAGCATATCGGATTTAACAAGTATGCCGTATGCCCCGTTGGGGTCTACCATAAGGGCATCGAGCTCCGTGACCATTTCATGAATCGTAGGATAACGGAAATCGACGGACTTCTGCATTGCTTTCTGGATTATTGCATCCAGGCCGGCCGGAATTCCCGGGACAAACCCGGACGCAAGCGGCGGCGGTTCCTGAAGATGTTTGATTGCGATCGCGACAGATGTATCCCCGTCAAAAGGAACACGGCCGGTCACCATCTCGAACAGAAGAACACCAAGTGAATATATGTCGGTACTTGGGCCAACCATGGATCCCCTGGCCTGTTCGGGTGAAAAATAATGAACAGATCCCAACGCTCCGCCGGATGTAAGTGTGATTGTATTGCTTGTTGCCGCGTGTGCAATGCCGAAATCCGTAACCTTGGCAATCCTGTCTTTGGTAATCAGAATATTGTGGGGCTTGATGTCACGATGAACGATACCGTTCTGATGTGCATTGTCCAGTGCCATGCCGACTTGAATCGCAATCGGAACAGCAACCCGCCAATCGAGGTGGCCGTTCTGCGTTATGAGTTCCTTTGCGGTAATACCGTCTACGTATTCCTGTACCATGTACCGGAACTCGCCTTCCTGGCCCACGCCAAGAACACGGACAATATTCGGATGGGAAAGCGAAGAAGCAGCTTTCGCTTCCGTATCAAAACGCTTGATGAATTCTTCATCTGTTGTAAATTCAGGCTTAAGAATCTTAATCGCAACATGTATTCCAGATGACATATCGGTTGCCAGATAGACATTAGCCATACCGCCGCTGCCGATAAGACGGGATATACGATACCGTCCTCCCAGAATCATTCCTTCCGGTCCCTGATTCGAAATACTCATACATTCTCCTCGTTTTTGTCCCTGTCGCAATGGATCAGAATCACAGTCACATTGTCTTTGCCGCCCATGCGGTTAGCCGCACCGACAAGCTGACCTGCACAGGCATCAAGATCTTTATGCCGGCGCAAAATGGTCCGGATTTCCGTCTCCTCCACGTAGCCATACAGGCCGTCCGTGCACATGAGGATAAGATCCCCTTCAGAAATATCAAAGGAATACGTGTCCGGAGACATATATTCGTTAACTCCGAGTGACTTAAGAAGCACATGGCGCTTCGGGTGCGTCATAGCCTCTTCTTCCGTAATCGAACCGGAATCTACCAGTTCCTGAACCAGGGTATGATCTACAGTAAGCCGGTCGAGTGTTGAGCCATGCATGAGATACACGCGGCAGTCGCCGATATGCGATACATAAAGCCGCCAGTCACGCAGAACTGCAATCGTAAGTGTCGTCCCCATTCCCTGAAATTCCTTGTTGTCCAAGGACTCAAGATAGACTCTCACATTGGCTTTTTCGATTATCAGATGCAGAACATCTTCAATTTCTTTTTTATTTTTTGCCGTTTCCAATTCGCGGGGTAAGGCGGAAAGAACATATTCCACAGCAGTCCGGCTTGCCAGCTCACCGACAGCATGGCCGCCCATTCCGTCAGCAATAACAAATACCGTATCATGTCCGACATTCAAAACAGCCCGGAAATCCTCGTTATTCTTTCGAACGGTTCCCGTATCCGTGGCACTGGCATATCTCATTTCTGCTCACTTTCCTGCATTCCTCTGCGCAGCTGCCCGCAGGCGGCCATGATATCTGTTCCCATTTCTCTGCGAAGAGTGACTGTCATTCCCATCTGCTCAAGCATTTGCTGGAAAAGCCGTACATGTTCAGGCGAACTTCTCTTATATGGGCTTCCTTCGAACTCATTTGCAGCTATCAGGTTGATGTGGCAGTGTATCCCGCGAAGCACGCCTGCCAGATCGCGTGCATCCTGTATGGAGTCATTAATCTCATGAAAAAGAGAATATTCAAACGTTATTCTTCTCCCTGTCCGGTTCACATATTGGCGGCATGCATCCAGCAGCGTATCAATGTCATATTGATTGGCAACCGGCATCATGCTTCTTCTGAGAATATCCCGGGAAGCATGAAGCGATACGGATAGATTAACCTGTAGATTAACACTTATAAATTCTATCATTTGAGGCACAATACCGCAAGTTGAGACTGTAATATGGCGCGCACCGAGATTGAGCCCGTCAGGATCGTTTGCAGCCCTTAGAAACCTCATCAGATTGTCATAGTTATCAAACGGCTCACCGATACCCATCACCACTACGCTGTGGATTCGATCACCGATAATATCCGAGACAACGGTTATCTGCCCAAGCATCTCACCGGATGTCAAATCCCGGCCGAATCCGGCATGTGCGGAAGCACAGAATGCACAGCCCATCCTGCATCCCGCCTGTGATGAAATACACAGGGAATATCCGGTCTTATATTTCATAAGAACCGTCTCCACCCGATGACCGTCATGAAGCTGGAAAATGAATTTTTGCGTGCCGTCAATGGAAGATGTCATTTCTTTTTCAAGGATTAGCCCCTGCAGGATATGGTCTTCGGAAAGCGCTGTACGAATTGAATCAGGAATGTTTTTCATTCGGGAGGTATCCTGTATACCCTTGACAAACCACTGATAAATCTGCGCAGCACGATAACGGGGGAAACCTCTTTCCTTAACCCAGTTCACCCACTCCTCAAGGGTCAGATCAAAAACAAAGCGTTTGTCCATTAAGGTTTTCTCCTGAAACGCGCGATATAGAATCCATCGCATCCGTCAACGTCAGGAAGAAGCTGAAGTCTTCCGTGCATAGCCGTTTCGAGATGTTCCGAATTAAGCGAGACAATTTTGGCAGGAAGAATATCTGCAAAAGGATACTCTTCAAAATCAGTATGGCCCAAAAGGAAGTTGTCAGCCTGTTCCCCGTTCTCATGAGGGTTAATTGTGCATGTACTGTATACAAGCGTCCCGCCCGGCCGTACAAACCCGGCTGCCTGGCTCAGTATCTGAGACTGGACCGGCAGAAGTTCCTGCATCTTTTCATAAGTCATTGTCAGCCGGATATCAGGCTTTCGAAGAAGAAGTCCCAGGCCGCTGCATGGGACGTCAGTAAGGACACCATCAAAGTAAGAAAGGTACTGTGGAAGCTCCTCCGTAAGTTGCGTTGCATCTGCGACAGCTGTATCAATGCATGTCAGACCAAGACGCTCCTGGTTTTGCGCTACCATATTCAGTCTGATTTCATTAAGATCAAGTGCCGTCACCTTACCCTGATCTTCCATCAATTCTGCGATATGGCATGATTTCCCACCCGGTGCAGAACAGACGTCCAATATTTTTTGACCTTTTTGGGGCGACAGTATATAAGATGCAAGCATAGCGCCCTCGTCCTGAATCATAAATAGTCCGTCCCTGAAACCGGAAAGCTCATACACCGCATGCCCGCTGAGGTCAATCCGAAGGGCCTCTTCCATAAAGAGTCCGTCTTCCGTGGTTACACCGTCCCCCGTGAAGCTCTCAGCAAGCGCCGCCTTCGTGACACGAAGACGGTTCACACGAGCTGTGACGGAAGGATCCTTGAGAAAAGCTGCTGCTATTCTCTCAGCCTTTTCCTGTCCGTACCACTTTATCAGGCAGCCGCTCAATTCCTTGTTCAGTGAATATTTCACGTCGAACCGGCTGTTTTCGGGATCAATGCTTCCGTCTTCGCATTCTTTGGCCAGTGTTCTAAGGACAGCATTAACGAGGCGGACGCCCCCTTCGTTTGTATAAAGCTTGGCAACTTTAACCATTTCGTTGACCGCAGCAAAAGTCGGCACGGAGTGTGCATACATAAGCTGCCACAACCCTAAAAGGAGAATGATATGTACGTCTGAATCAAGCGAATCGAATTTTTTGCGCAGATTCCTGCGGAGATAAAAATTCAAGGTATGGACTCTGGTAATAGTTCCGTAAAACATGGCGACCGTAAAACTTTTTTCCTGCTGCGTAAGCCTTGTGCTGCGAAGTGACTTCTGCAGCACAATATTGGAGTACGCCGTATTTTCAAAAACCTCCGTAAGCATGTGAAAACACAAATTACGGGCAACATCTGTCTTCTGACTCATTTCTTCTCCCCATCAAACCGGGTACCGGCCCGGTAATTGTGGCCGCATTCGTGTGCATGCACCCGTCTGCAGGACTGGGGTTGCACACTGGTAAGTACAATACATCCGACTCCGCATGCAACATATATCCCTGATTTTGCTCCCCTGATTATCGTACCGGGCAGCGGTTTCTCATAATCCTCTTCATAAACAGCCAAAAGTTTTTTCGCGTTCTCCGGAATGATTGATCCGTATATCTTAAATCTTGAGCCGTCCAGGTATGTATATGCCCCCGGCCAGCCGGTTAGTGCCCTGATCTGATTGTGAATTTTATCTGAAGTATCTGTCCAGTCAATAAGCCCCTGCTCCTTTTGGATAGGCGGCGAAAGCGTAGCAAGATTGTTGTCCTGCGGAATTGAAGTCAGTTCACCGTTAAGGAACAAAGTCAGCGTCTCAATCAGGAGTGCGCTGCCGATTTCTGCGAGCCTTCCCATAAGTTCATTTGTCGTTTCATTTTGATCTATCGGACATTCACGCTGACGCAGTATATCACCGGTATCCATCCCTGCATCCATTTTCATGATCGTGATGCCTGTCACATCGTCGCCGTTGAGAATCGACCACTGTACAGGGGCGGCTCCCCTATATCTCGGAAGAAGCGAAGCATGCACATTCAGGCATCCGATTACCGGGACATCAAGAACAGCTGCCGGCAGAATCTTTCCGTATGCAGCCGTTATGACAAGATCCGGCGCCCAATCCTGCATCTGCTTTAAGAAATCTTCGGTTCGAAGTGACGAGGGTTGGGACACAGGGATTCCGAGGGACAAAGCCTTAATCTTCGCAGCAGGAGGAGTCAGCGTCATATGCCGGCCGACCGGTTTATCGGGCTGCGTTACGCAGGCAGTAATTTCATACCCTGCATGATACAGCCGCTCGAGAACCGTTGCGGCAAATCCCGGAGTTCCCAGAAAAACAATACGTTTTTTCAATTCGAAACAATTTCCCCCTTCACCTTATCGATGAACAGAATACCGTTCAGATGGTCATATTCGTGGCAGATGCAAACGGCCATAAAGCCTTTTGCATGCAGCTCAAACGGTTTTCCGAAACGGTCAAGCGCATGGATAGTCAGTTCATCGGGACGCTCCACATCCCCTGATTTTCCGGGCACGGAAAGGCACCCTTCATTTGATATTACAGATCCCGATATGTCAAGCAATTCCGGATTGATGAATTCATGTACTCCGGTTCCGTCACCGATATCTGCAATAAAAATGCGTTTGAGAACACCTACCTGGACTGCTGCCAGTCCAACACCGCGCTGTTCAAAATGCATCGTATCCGACATATCATCCAAAAGAATTCTCGTGCGGTCATCTATCGATGTAACCTCTCGGGAAACCTTCCTCAAAATTTCATCCCCAACTGTAACTATTTCACGCAAAGCCATAAATATTCGCCCCTTCTGTAATGAATCTTATCTTAATTCTATTCTACCATAAAGGATCAATGTCCATATAGAGCAGATACCCTTCTGCAAAAAACCGGGACTGCATCATGGCAAACAAATGCGATAATTGTGACTTTCTATCCGCTTTTATGTTGATACGGAAGCGAAACCTGTCCCTGATAAGGTATAGCTGAGCCGGAGTCGGACCATAGATGTCCATCCGGCAGGCATCCGGCAGGGAGTCCCTTGCTTCCGTCAGTGCTTTGACAACGGTTTGAGCCTGTTCCTTGGCTGTCTGTTCATCCTCATGGGATAAAAGGATACTCCCGAGCGCCCGGAAAGGAGGATACCCAAGTCTTCTCCTGTATTCAATTTCGTTTTTGAAAAACATATCATAATCCTGCCGGGCCGCGCACAAAAGGACATCATCGTCGGGCTGGTAGGTCTGAATATATACTCGTCCCGCCTTCTCTCCCCGCCCTGCGCGTCCCGATGCCTGGGTAATAAGCTGGAACGCCCTCTCCCCGGCCCTGAAATCCGATGCACGCAGCAATAGATCCGCGGAAACAATACCGACAACGGTAACATCCGGAAAATCGTGGCCCTTGGCAATCATCTGTGTTCCTACAAGAACACTTGCCTTCTTATCGCGGAAAAGCCCGAGAAGCTGTGCGTGTGCCTCCCTGCCGACGGTTGTGTCCTGATCCATACGAATTACCGTCTGCCCGGGGAACTCCTTTTTAACCATCTCCTCGAGCTGCTGGGTGCCCAGGCCGAATTTGCCCTGCACGGTACTTTGGCAGGAGGGGCAGACATCCGGAACTTTTTGCGTACGGCCGCAGTAATGGCAGACAAGAATCGATTTTGATGACCGTTTCGGTGTATGAAGCGTCATTGCAACGGAACAGTGCGCACAGAGTACGACCTGCCCGCAGGATCTGCAGAGCAGAAGGCTTGAATAGCCTCTTTTATTGAGGAACAAAATAACCTGTTCGTTTTTTGCAAAAGCTTCCAGCATTGCCTGGCGAAGGCTGCGGCTGAATATAGACCGGTTCTTTTGAACGAGTTCCTCGCGCATGTCAATGACTTCCGTGTGGGGAAGCTGAGCTTCATTTACCCTTTCCGGCAGGGACAAAAGGGTCGAGTACCCCTGTTGTGCGGAATAATATGTCTCTACTGCAGGAGTCGCCGATCCTAATACCAGCACAGCGCCGGACTGCTGTGAGCGTCTTCTGGCAATATCCCTGGCGTGGTATCGCGGATGTGTTTCCGACTTATAGGATGTATCCTGCTCCTCATCCATCAGAATCAGTTTAAGTCTTTCCATCGGAGCAAAAACGGCCGATCGTGCACCGACGACGATACGTGCTTTTCCTTTACGTATTATATCCCATTGCTCATATCTTTCCTTCGGTGTCAGACGGCTGTGAAGTACCGCAACCTGACCGGGAAACCGTCCGGTAATCCACCGGATCATCTGCGGCGTCAATGAGATTTCAGGGACAAGAAACAGCACGCTGTCGCCTCTTTTGAGTACTTCCTGAGCACACTGAAGATAGACTTCCGTCTTTCCGCTTCCGGTAATTCCAAAAAGGAGGAACTCTTTTTTGTCCTTCGGGGCAAGAATCGCCCGGATTGCCGTCTGCTGTGCTTCCGAAGGAGGAAACGGATCCGTCTTAACGGCGCTCTCATCCTGTTGATCTGTCTCTTGTGTCACCGCTTGCCTGACGTTTCTTTTTTCAATAGCTATAAGGCCCTTTTTTTTGAGCGTATCAATAGGTGAACGTGATATGGACAGCACGCTCATAAGCTCTGACACCGGCACTTCCTCACACTCGCAAAGAAGTTCCAGAATACGGATCTGCACAAGACTGTCCAGCTCGCATTCAGCCAAAACGGACAAAGCGGTCTCCCTGTCCGATAGAAACGCGACCTGCTGGCTTTTGGATTTACGTGTCGTAACCATAGAGGGAACCATAAGCCGTATCGCGTCACCGTAAGTACAGGTATATCTCGAACGGATATATGCAAGAAGTGCAATCTGATCCGCGAAAAGCACCGGAATCTTATCTATGATTCTGATGATATTCTTGAGTTCGTATTTTGACTCCCTGTCAGGGTATATGTCCATCACCAGCGCTGCACAGATACGATTTCCGCCGCCGAAAGGAACCTCTACAAATTGACCCGTACAAAGATCGGGTACAAATTCTTCAGGCACTCGGTAATCATAGATCTGGTCTGTTGTAAGGACGGAATCGCGCAGAACGACGGATGCCTGCATGATATACTTTCTCCTTTTGGAAAAACTGAATTGAATATATCTGATTATAGTCTTTTTACATCAACGAAAAAAGATCGATCTGGGAGGATTCCGGCATGTTGCCCAGACAGCCCGTAGATACAAGTTTGGCCATGGCCGTCGGTCCGATGCCGCTTCTCCGAAGCAGCTCGTCACGCGTCTTGAAGGGTCCGTCGTTTCTGGCCATGCAGATACTCTGTGCAATAGCGGAACTGATTGTCGGAATAGCGTTCAGGGGAGGCAGTATTTTGCCTGTCCCCACCTTAATGAAATTTTCCGCATCCGACTTCACGATGTCATACGGAAGAAATTCAATTCCCCTGGCGTACATTTCCTCAACAAGCTCACACAGATAGTACTGGGCTTTTTCGGTAGGTTTGCGGCCCATAAATCCATCATAGAGTTCTTTTCTTCTGGCTTTCACGCGGACCCGTCCTGCGCACATATTGTCGCCGTCAAACTCATCGGCCCGGATCGTGAAGTACGAACAATAGTATTCTTCCGGATAATATACCTTGAACCACGCGATGCGCAGGGATGAAATTGCATATGCTGCAGCATGTGCCTTCGGGAACATGTACTTGATTTTTTTGCAGGAGTCTATATACCAGTCCGGTACTTTCTTTTCGCGCATGAGTTCTTCCTGCTCCTCCGATAACCCCTTGCCTTTTCTGACCTTTTCCATGATATCGAAGGCGGCTTTGTTGGGAAGCCCCCAGTAAATGAGCTGGGTCATAATGCCGTCACGGCAGCCGATTACGGTTGTCAGCGTGCAGGTACCGTTCAAAATGAGATCCTGCGCATTTCCTTTCCATACATCCGTACCATGTGATAATCCCATAAGCTGAACAAGGTCATAGAACGACGACGGATGTGTCTCTGCAATCATGTCACGCGCCATAAACGTACCCATTTCGGAAAGACCGAGTGTTGCGGTTTTTGCTTCAGATGTGCCGTTAGGAATGCCAAGGGCTTCGCTTGAAACAAAAAGCGACATCACTTTTGCATCGGGAACCGGGATCAGCCGTACATCGACACCGGTCAGATCGCTGAGCATCCTCATCATAGTCGGATCATAGTGCCCGAGAATATCGAGCTTAAGGATCGTGTCATGCATGGCATTAAAGTCAAAATGCGTTGTCGTTGTACCGCAGGTAAGTTTATTGGCCGGATGCTGAATCGGAGTGAATTCAAAAACATCCATTTCTTTGGGAACAACCACGATTCCTCCCGGGTGCTGACCTGTGGTGCGCTTGACGCCGATAAGACCAAGGGATCTTCTTCGAAGCTCTGCCTTACTTGCCGGAAGTCCTGTTTTTTCCTGTATTTTACTGACAACGGCTATCGCATTTTTATCAGCAAAACAACCGATCGTTCCGGCGCGGAAAGTGTGGCTCTCCCCGAAAAGTTCCGCTACGTATTTGTGAGCCTTCGATTGATATTCATTGGAAAAGTTCAGATCAATATCGGGCTGTTTATCTCCATAAAAGCCAAGGAAAGTCTCAAAGGGAATATCCTGCCCTTCGCAGCGCATCGATGTTCCGCATTTAGGGCAGACTGCCGGCGGAAGATCATAGCCGGAGCCATATTTTCCGGTCTCATCAAAATTGGAATACCGGCAGCCCGGGCACACGTGATGCGGGGGAAGCGGATTAACTTCTGAAATCCCGCACAGCGTCGCGACGAGGGATGAACCTACCGATCCCCGTGAACCTACGATATACCCGTCCTCATTCGATTTTTTGACCAGGCGGTATGCAATATAGTACATGATGGCGAACCCGTGTCCGATAATGGAGTCGAGCTCCTTTTCGACGCGTGCTTTGACAATAGGAGATATTTCACCTTCGAAAGCATATAACTGATTTGCCGCTTCCCATGTAAGGTTTCGAATATCATCAGGGGCTGATTCAATGATCGGCGGATAGGTACCGTCGGGAAACGGCTTCAGTCCGGCTTCAATCCGGTCTGCTATTATATTGGTATTCCCTACAACCACTTCATATGCCTTATTTTCACCGAGATATGCGAATTCCGCGAGCATTTCCGGAGTTGTCCTGAAATACAGGTCACTCTGCAGTTCGGCATCTTTATATTCCATATCCATTAAGATATATCTTCGATATTCACCTTCATCTTTTTCCATAAAATGAGCGTCGGTTGTCGCGCAGACCGGGACTTCCAGGTGTTCTCCCAGAACAGCAATCAACCGGTTCATATTCTTCAGGTCTTCTGTCGTCTGGAGGCCGCTTTCCGGGTTCCTTAAATAGAATTCATTATTGGTAAGCGGCTGAATTTCAAGATAGTCATAAAACCGTGCCATTCGTATAAACGCACGGTCCTGGAGCATCGCTGCTTTTGCAAGTTCCATATTATTGCCGTTGGCCCGGTAATATCCCAGGACATGCGTGAATATCTCCCCCCGCTCGCAGGCGCTTCCCACGATGAGTCCTGCCTTAAAATAGGTCAGAATGGATTTAGGTATACGGGGGCGCATGTTGAAGAACTGCGTATGAGATTCTGAAACCATCCGGTACATGTGATATAGTCCGAGCGCATTTTTGGCCAGAAGAATGACATGATAGACTTTTTGTTTACGGGCCATGATTTCCGGAAGTCCAAGTTTACCCGCTTTCTCGTTGAGCTCCAACAGAGTATTGAGATCGAAATCCCTGAGAACCTTCGAAAGAATAATTCCGCATGTCATCGCGTCGGAATCCGCCCGGTGGGCACGGACAAGCGGAATTTTTAAGAAATCTGCCACCGTTGAAAGTTTGGCATTGGGAAGATCAGGGAAATATGTCCGTGCAAGGGTTACCGTATCGATGGTAACAGGATTGAACTTGACCCTGTAACCTTCATGCTTTTCAATATCAACTGAGAACCCTGCCGCACGCAGGAAGGACAAATCAAACATCGCGTTATGGGCACAGACAATCCGATCACCGAGAAACTCAGAAAATGCACGGACTGCATGAATCGGGTCCGGCGCACCTTCCACATCAAAGGGCGTAATCCCTGTCAGTTCGACAATGTCCTGAGGTATATCCCTGCCTGGGTTTACAAACGTATGGAAAATTTCTCCGGGCACAAAAAATCCGGATTCGTCCCTTGCAAAGCGCACCGCCCCGATTTCCAGAAGTACATCCGCCGTACAGTCAAGGCCGGTTGTCTCCACATCAACTGCTACATAACCTGCATCAAAGTTGTCCGTTTCCTGCGCATGGAAAGCAATGCACGGCCCATCGTCAACCAGATAGCCCTCCATACCGTATATGACTTTAAAGGGCTTTTCCCTGGCTTTACCGTTGATTTTACGATAGGTTTCCGCTGCTTCAGGAAAACCCTGCACTACGCCGTGATCCGTCAGTGCACAGGCGGGGTGACCCATTCTGGCGGCTTCCAGAAAAATACGGGGAACATCGATTACCGCATCCTTTTCACTCATTTTAGAGTGGCAGTGAAGCTCCACCCGTTTGACCGCGGCCAGATCCTGGCGTTTCCCGGGTGCATCCTTCTCCATTACACCTTCAACAGATGCCTGCAGATCCCTTGAGTACTTGTCGTCGTAATATACATTTGCCTGAAAACGAGCATAGCCTCCCTTTTTAAACCGTTCATCAAATGAATCGGCATCGGAAGGCTGCATGAAATAGACGCAGGAAATACAGCCGGTGTCATCCGTCACGTAGAAATTCACACGCACTTTATTGCCGGCCTTTGTCAGATTGAATGTATCAATTTCCACCTTGCCGTCAAATTGGACAATTCCGGTATTGGCATTCATTTCCTGAATCCTGATAACCGGGAGCGTCGGATTGCCCTTGCCCCACAAAATACCATTTGCTTTTGGTGTCCGGGTAAAAACCGTCTTGTTTTCTTTGGCAGCTTCCTTCGCTTTATACTCCCAGGAGTCCTGATTAACAGGAGGTGGCTCAGGCATGCCGATATCCGCATGATCCGCAGCTGGTCTGCCGTTCTGCGGAGCATTTCCTGATGAATCGGATTTGCCGTGTGCCGGTTTAGGCTTGCGCTGGGCCGATTGTCCTCCAATGCCGATGCCGCTGCCTGAACCGAATCTGCTTTTGGCAAGCGGATTAACGGAACGGGGACTATCTTCCCCCGAACTCCGGCATTGTGCGGATTGAATGAGAGCCTCATGAGCTTCCCTTCTAAGTGACTCAGCCTGCTCCTTTGCAAGAGCGGCAGGTGACACTGAAGAGTCTTCTTTATTATATTTCCATACAAACGGGCATTGTACTTCAAGATATCTATGCATAAATGCGTCGATCCGCGTGACAAAATCATTCTCAAGGTCAAAGTCCAGACTATGATACAAATTCCCTGTCAGCACATTTTCATCAACTTCAAACCGGGCACTCGAAACGAGTGCGCCAAACAAGGGATTCTCTCGTTTAACTGCAGAAATAATCCACGGGAGAAGCTGATGAATCATTGCTGCCGGTGTCTTTTCGTCCTTTGGAAACCCGGAAAGGAAAAGTCGTATATGCGTCAGGGATAGTTCACTCCTGAGTCCGTTTTCGAGGTCAACCAAAGCAGTACCGGAGGGAACCGTACCTAAAAGATTCAGTGTAAGCTCCAGTCCTTTTGCAAATGTATCCATACGAACGTGCAGAACTCTGGCGCGGATTGTGTGTGCTATAGCAAGAAGCTTTTGATTTTTTGTGAAGGATTGAACAAATTCTTCAAGATAAATCATTACTTGCGGTTACTCCCTTTTCATAATTTCTAAATTTTGGGCTTCCCCCATTGCGCGGATCTCCGAAATCAGTTCCTGAACAACATGATCCGCCGGTATTTTCCGTACAGCTTTACCCTTTTTGAAAAGAAGGAATTCATTTACACCGCCGGCAATTCCAATATCAGACTCCTGAGCCTCGCCAGGTCCATTGACCACACAACCCATTACGGCAACCCGCAGGTCATATGGCATATCCGCCACTTGTTTTTCAATCTGTTCGGCAAGCTCAATCAGGGGAACCTGTGTGCGTCCGCATGTCGGGCATGAAATCAACTGAACTCCGTGCCTGCGAAGGGAAAGTGCTTTCAAAATACTGAATGCAGCGCGGACTTCATCAACCGGATCGCTTGTCAGGGAGACCCGGATTGTATCTCCGATTCCCTCGGAAAGCAGCGCTCCAATACCAACAGCCGACCGGATAATTCCCTCTTTTATGGTTCCGGCCTCCGTAACGCCTACATGAAGCGGATAAGGAGTTTTGTCGGAAAGAAGCCGGTAACTTTCGATGGTCAAAAGCGGATCCGACGACTTGATGCTGACTACCATATCATAAAAATGTGCTTTTTCGAGCGACTCTATAGCATCTAAAGCACTGTGTGTCATTGAATCACGGTTTACTCCGCCATATTTTGCAAGTACCAGATGGGAAATTGAACCTGAATTCACACCGACGCGAATCGGAATCTGGCGTGCCCGAGCCGCATCAGCAACCTGGATAATGCGGGATTCATCTCCAAGGTTACCCGGATTAATCCGGATCTTCGCTGCGCCGTTTTCAATGGAAAGCAGTGCAAGCCGGTAATCAAAATGAATATCCGCTACAACGGGAATCGGAGAACGCCTGGTAATTTCTCCGAGCGCCAGCGCCGCCTCCCTGTCCGGAACTGCAACACGGGTTATTTCGCAGCCTGCATCGTATAGTCGGATAATTTGTGCAACCGTTGCTTCCACATCCCGGGTATCCGTCGTATTCATCGACTGAACGGCAATCGGTGAGTCGCCTCCGATTGCTACATTTCCAACATGAACGGTTCTTGTCATTTTTCTATTCATTTTTCTATCCTACCAATCTAATAATATCTGACGACAAAGCAAAGATTACCAGTGATATCAAAACAACAAACCCGATTGCATTGATGACACGCTCTGTCTTAATGGAGATCTTCTTGCCCCGTATCATTTCAATAACCACAAGTACCATTACATTCCCGTCGAGTCCAGGAAGCGGAAGAAGATTTGAAAAGGCGAGGCCGACAGAAATTAATCCGGCAAGAGTGCCCAGATATTCAACTTTAACGGAATTATCGGTTTTGGGTGCATCCACGACATCAGATACAATTGTCGCGATTCCCACGGGTCCTGCAATTGCATCCTGCGCTTTAATTTTCCCCTGCACTACAGACTTAAGGCCATCTATCGAGACCTCAATAACCGATGCAGAATACAAAACAGAGTGCTTAAGCAAATCTCCGAAACCGCTTCCCTGCTTTACAAATATTCCCCGCGGGTTTGCCGAATCGTAAACTGTTGCTGTCATTGAAACGTCCTGCTTTACGCCGTCGCGAATAATCGTAAGCGTAACTTTATTATCGGTATTTCCCGGGATAATATCCGCATAACTTGAATCCGTCACCGGTATTCCGTTAACCGCCAGAAGCGAATCGCCTTTTTTGAGTACAGGGGCTCCCCCGTTCTGCGTCGGATCAACCTCAACAATTTCCCATCCGTTATTTTTATCAAGTTCGGACTTACTGACAACATAGATCCCGAAGACATATCTGGACTTAATCACAGGAGTAAGTGTTATGGAATAATCTTTTCCTGTTTTCTGAGAACGAAGCGTCAAAACCATCGGATCCGTATCCGGAACTGTAGAGTAATAGTATCCGAGATCGGCATCTGTCAGGATATGTTTACCGTTCAGGGACACAATGTTATCACCTTCAACGGCCTTTGTCCCGGCAATTTGTGTTCCTGCAGCAACCGTATCCAGATTTGTAGATAAAAACCCGAAGCATGCAAATACAACGGCAAAAATAACAATTCCGAGAATTACATTGGTAATCGGACCCGCAAGGGCTACAATAAGCCTTTTCCAGCGCGGCTGGTTGAGATACGAATCAGGATTGGCTGCCCCTCCGTCTTCCTCTTCCACCCCGGGAAAACGCACATATGCGCCAAAAGGAATGAGCCGAATGTGATATTCAACACCGTTTCTTTTCCAATGGATAAGGGAGGGCCCGACAAAAACAGACAATTCCTCCACTTTGATTCCCAGTCGCCGCGCAACAAGGAAATGACCGATTTCGTGTGCTGCAGCCAGCAGTCCAAGACCTATAATTGAAATTATAATACTTAATGGTGACATAATATTCTCCTGATCTGTTACACTTTTGTTGTTTTCCGAAAATATTCCTTGACAAACGCCCTGGCCCACAAATCCATTTCATAGACATCAGGAACAGAAAAACTCTTTACAATCCCATCGCGTTCATGGGCATCCATACATGCGTGGATGCTGTCCTCAATTGCAGTAAAAGGAATCAATCCTGCAATAAATGCAGCGACCGCCTCCTCGTTGGCAGAATTCATAATAACAGGCAGTGACCCTCCGACCCTTCCCGCATGGAAGGCCAGATCCACACACCCGAAGACATCCGTATCGCATTTTTCAAAATGCAGATCCGCACATTCAGCAGCAAAAGGATCAAAAGGCTCACTTAAATTATCGAGCCTCAGCGGATAGGAAAGGGCAATCTGAATAGGAAGAATCATATTCGGGCGCCCCATCTGTGCCAGAACAGAGCCGTCTTTCAGGCGAACCATAGAATGAACGATGCTCTGCGGATGCACAACAACCGTTATCTGGTCGACTGGTACGTCAAAAAGCCAGCCG